>QDKV01005115.1_pt1 | contig 28013 bp, 22 predicted proteins | sample 1861101 | NCBI WGS metagenome assembly QDKV01 (sample SAMN04275158, study PRJNA302643) | Fungus metagenome, whole genome shotgun sequencing project. | isolation source: fruitbody | host: Mallocybe terrigena | place: Sweden | collected 2013 | reverse complement strand
GAGTATCACGCGCTATCGAAGTGACAAGTCGGAGTTCAAAATTAATGTTATATAAGCTGCTGCTGCCGCGAGCTGCGAAAGCGCCTGCGAGCTGCGGCCAACTTTGTACGTCCCTATTGTTGCGCTCGCTGTTCCCGACAACATGCAGCATCATTCCACCATTCCTGGTCCGTCTCCCTTGATTTTTCTTGCCTAAATTAATGTAGGCCATGTAAATAGCCCTTGAAGCAGTACAATCACCTGTATGAATTGGCCAGATCATCCCTAGCCAGCTATACAGTAGCTGCTAATGGCTTGAATATTTATTATTATCATGTATGAATAGGGATGCTAATCAGAGCACTGTGGGACAGCCAGAACATATCTAGAGACATGTAATATATCCCAGCTTCATACCTCTATCTACCCATTGCAAAACCACTTAAATTTATTATAGTACCAACCTTAATGAATATATAGGCAATGACCTGCACTATTGTCCCATAACCTGATACCTGCCATAACGATATAATTTATTATGGGGCTCTCAGATTGATAAGAGCAAATATTAAGTGGTAAAAGGACAGTTAGACACACCATAAACATGATCCTGAGGTCTAAATGGGAGTGCCTTGATAATGGTGCAATATCTGAAGGAGAGGAGGGATATCCAAAATCAGTAATTAGTCCATATATTTACCAATAGAATTTATCTAGGTAAGGTATGGGTATATATGAATGCTATAAATGCGCCTTATATCAACTTGAAGATATCAGATTGGCCACAGAGAGACTGGTGAATGGTTATTGGGGTAGGGGGGAGGAGTATCTGAAAAATGCGAAATATATCTCCTGTAATGGAAATAAAATAATCTAAAAAGACAAACATTCAGCCCAATATTAGGGGGGAGACATATTAATTTTTTAAGGGGATCGGTTGGCTGTAGGACAAGATATTATAGCCGTTTTCATAAAGGTTGACAGTAAAACTACCCTGAGAAAGTTTAAAATCAAATTAAATTTGAGATTTAGAAATTTTTTCATTGTGTAGTACTACTCAAACCAAGATAATATTTGTCAATTTATGATTAGCCATGCTTTTTGAAGTTTAATTGTAATTTATTCTAATAGAGCATGGAGCACAAGAATGAATTTACCAGATGAAAAAATTTCAAGTCCCAATTGATCTGATTGTAAACTTAGCTTACTGCCAACCTTTACGAAAATGGCTGTAAATCTGAGGTTGTTCTGATATATATAGCTCATATTACCATCTATATCCCACCTCCTGATTCTTCTGATCCCTCCAAAAATTTAATATGTCTCTCTCCTAATATTGGGCTGAACGTCTGTCTCTGCTATATAGGCTCCCTATATTGGTTTAGGCCGAAAAAATCGAGGGAAACAGACCAGGAATGGTGGAATAATGTTGCATGTCGTCGGGAACAGCGAGCGCAACAATAGTCACATGCGGTAGTGAGCGGCAACCGGATTTGGTAGGCGACAGTTGGGCGCGGGGTGTTAGAAATAGCAATAAAGTCCCACCTATTGAGGTGACTTCCAGAGCGCTATCTTGAATTTCTATTTCTAAAATGCCGCATACAAGTAGGTTTTTGAAATTCTCTACCGTTTTGCAGTTTGCTGTAAATAATGTTTGAACAATGAAATATCGGTGGTTACAGTAATACATATTTCATATCACAGTTTGATGCCAGATTACCACAAACATTTTTTGCGCATACGAATAACTAAAGTGCACAATCACATTTTGAACGTAAGTATATGACATTTTGGTAGATATTGATCTGGTAGCAGTACATAAATAGATCCAATAGATAGCCCGGTGTATAGCATTCTAAAATCCCAATATATGATCCAGCACAGCTGTATATAATAGCACTGCCAGTCACAGCAGCATGGTGCTGCAAAGAATTTATGAAATAAAAAATTGTATCGGAATGTGTTGATGAGGAAATTTTGAGAGGATAAAGCTTTTCCAAGGATACCTTTTATCTACCCTTGGTAGGCAAAGGAGACAGCACCATATAAACCATCTTCACGTCCAAACATACCGTGGCCGTGGAGGATCTGAAAAATGTCAATTAACTTTTAACTCGGAAAGACAGTTGAAGAAATCTTTACCTCCATCTTCCTAGCATGCCAGCCGATGCCGCTATTAACATTTCCGTTTGCATCCGACAGCTTGCACATCTCAATCCTGTGGGGATGATCTGGAGGGAGGTCGCGTCGCAAAACACTTCCAGCACTCGACCCGGGTTCGGCAACCCAAGCTGCTGCCGTGTCGACATACCACCCACGTCCACCTTTGCTCCGAATGATCCTCCATGAACCTGCACCGCCACCAAGTGCTCCAAGCATAGCAGTGGATAACTCGATAACACGAACTCTCGATGGAGGCTGGGCAGCCGATGCGCTGAACGAAAATGGTGTGTGGCAGAGCGGCTGAATGAGTTGATTAAATAATGCCATCGTAGACTGCCGCGTCGCTGATCTCGGATCATTGGTTGGCAGGCGAATGCCGCAATCAAGTTCCGGTGAAGTGTTGATTAATGTCAGAATTTCAATATTCAGTCCCTTGTCCTTGACAAATTCCGTCACAGCCTTGAGGTCAAGGTGGAGTATGTGGGAGAGACCAAGGGATCGCAGCTTGGGTTGAGGTTTGAACGCTGATAGGATTGACCTATCCATCCGAGTGCTTGAGAGGTCCAGGTATATCAGGTTGCCGCTAAGGAAACAGGGTGCCAAAGTGACAATGTCTCGGAGGTCGCTCGGTCGAAGAGGAGAAACGTAGGTCATATCACCATAGAGGCTCAGCTCGGTCAATTCGCTTGTGACTGGAGAGTCAATTAAGAAGCGTCTAATGCTCTCGCTTGTCAACTTTATGCATCGAGCGAGAGCCAGAGATTTGAGGCGCATCGTCTGTGATTGACCAAGAGCTTCCAAAATTTCCGGCGTCAGTCGAGTGCCAGACAGATCCAGATAAGTAAGATTGGGGAACGCCATCAAGAACGGTCCAAGAGACCGAGCTAGAATAGACTTTACACCACGCATGCCAAGACGCTGCAACCCCGCAAAGACGAGGGGCTCGTAGCAACCGACACGTTCGGATCTGCTTCTTCTGCGACCAGTTTCTTCTTCCTCCGACCCAGATTCTAGTTCGGAGGGTGGTAAAAGATGCGTATTGACGAACTCTGCTAGGGCGTTCACAAAAACGGCGCTGATACAACCGGTAAAGTCGACGGCCTCAAGGTCCTTACACTCTCGACGGCGTTCTTTATCTTCTTCAATGTCGTTGTAATCCACCAAAGCGCGACCCCGAGTCGGACGTCCACGTCCGCCAGAAGACGCTCCTCTCAAAAATAATTCATTAAGAACGGCCAAGTTCAGCGCACCATCCATGTATTCCGTGGCACCGAAAGTGGTTAAATTAGGCATTTCCTGTTCAATACTCTGAGAATGCATGGCGCTGAAGGTCAGATAATGGACATACCTTGAGCACGGCCTGTACCCTGTCTCCAGTTACGAAGCGACTATTAACACCCTCTTCAACGGAACGACGCATACCAATTGTTCTAAAATGGTTAAAATCTAAGTGGCGCACAAAACGTCCAGGGCGAGGGTCATATGGAAGCGGAACTACAAAGGCAACTCAAATTCTACTCCTTGGCCTTTCAAACCGGAACCTGGAACTCACCATAAATGCCAAGATTTCTATCATCGATGACATCTTGTAAAGCGTCGTTAATGGTTCTAATGATTCTCCAACGAGCGGGGCTTTTGCTCTTTGGGCGGAGGCGGCGTGGGCTAGGGTCTCGGGTAGGCATGGGAGACAATAATTGCACGGAGATAGAAGTCTCAGGGCCATCGAGGTCGTCAAGAGCGAGACGAAGCGCTTCTCCTTTATTTGAGAGGGCACTCGATGAATTAACGGCAGCTTGAGCCGCTGCCTGAATGGTAGAACCTAATACACTGTCCACGGACTCTTCCTCGTAGTTCCAGGCGATCTGCTCAACTAAGGAGAGCCACGTTCGAGGGAGACGGACCTCAAGGCTAGAAAGGTTAGATGAATAACCGAGATGGAAAGAAGGAAAACTCACTTGTGCCAAAGCCATGGCTTTGCTGCAGCATTCCAATCACGATTTACCAAGCAGAGGGTGGCCAGGGTTCGTCGAACGACAGGTTCGGGAACATAGTTTGGGGGACACGAGGATGGGTGCCCCGTTGGCAGTCGGTCATCGTTGAAAATAACGAGAGGGTCGAGAGTTGGTTGATCCGGAGGGAGAGCAAGGGCGTATACATGAGCACAGATGGAATAGAGAAGTTCAGGAGGGAATTCTAGTTGTTTCATAACGCTGAAGACTAGTTGCTGAGCAGACGGCTTTTGAATGAAAAGAAACTATACGGAAAACGAAGGCCATGATGGCGTAATTTATACTAGTCAAACTCCAAGATCCTTTCCTGTGTCACAACGTCCCTTGTTTGTCACACAAAACATAATGAGTTTCCTTTCCCGGAAATCTGATCTTTGTGCCGTCCGCCGTAAAGTCGTGATCGACGGAACATACTTTTCTCCCAGTAACTGCCGGGGCTGCCTTTCTAAGTCCACTCATGGTAAACCACCTCTGCATGTTTAACAAATTGGAATATCATAGCATACCCGGCTTTCCTCATGAAAAACTTTTCGGACCTCAATATTCAAGTTGACGTTTCCCAGCAGAACCCTTACACACGGGGTCATGGGATCAACGTTCGGTCTCAATCGCGCACATGATGGAAAATTTTGAGCAATAGCACGACGGGTCGTTGCCGACCAATGAAACGCGACCTACTTCGCACTTTACGTCCCAAGTGGGGACCTCACAGTCTGAGATCTAACAACATCTCAGGAAGTTCACTTGTGAACTAATGGACTTGCATCAAATTCAATCTGCTGTATGTAAACTTAGTCAACTAGGAAAACGTCTTTCGGCCATCATCCGGAAATTAACTTGCTGCAACCACATAGGGTCTGCGTACTATGGACAGGTTTTAGACTAGCAATGATATGGACACGCTTTCTGGTCACGACAGAACGAACGTGCGTCCTTGTTTGCGTTCAATGAAAAAAAAAAGGTATGGTGCTATTAATTTGCACACAACAGCTGAGATTCCTGATTTCAGTCCCTTTTTTTCAGAAACCCCTGAGAAAGACAAAGCTTTTCCTAAGCATGCCGTTCCAATGGTAACCACTGTCGGTTTTCCATCAACGGAAATTCCCAATTCTTCGACTTCGACGAGTGGGACCATGGGTAGCTCCAGGTCCATTGGACTTATAGATGCCAATGGGGTTCTGAAGTCTGCTCTTGCACCAAGATCCATGACCAACTAAATTGAGGGCAAACGCTTCGCACATCCGACCTCTGCCGCACCGTACGGTACTGGAAGATTCCGGACCAAGTTTTCCCTCGAAGTTTGTGTCCACTCGGCTATTGGTTGGCTAGAGAGATGACCAATGATAGTGCACTGCAGATTTGGTTTGAATTCGAGCCTCGGAACAGACTGTTCTTGTTACTGGAACCTCTCTTTCTCGCTAGAAAAGTGGCGAGCGGTCGTAGGAGTTTTGCATCAGAATCCGAAGTGATGTTCGGGTTTGACTTTCACAATTTCGGACAAGATTGGGAAATTTGCATAAAAAAAAACTCCTTCAACCAAAGTCATCTGTCATTTTTTTCTTTGATTCATTGAACATAAGTTGGACATTAGTACGACGGTACGCTCATGTTAGTTATTGAGAGGTCAACCTTTGTCAGTCTGCCAGATGCGGCGTGTAGGAAGTCAGACAAAAGAAACGGCCCCTTTTGCTTTGTTCGACTCGAACCCTGGTCAGATGGTTGAGTGCAGTGGCATATGGAGTTGTATTAGATAGAACTTTTACTGTGTTCAATTCTAAATTTAGATGGGCCAAAATCTGTTGCCCGAGCCAAAATCCGGTTCAACGAACAAATCAGGAAACGTAACCATGAATTTTAAATAAAATCTGATTCTTGCCAAGAGCTTACACTGAAAATTATATTTATTAGTGGCTATTGAGGGAGAATTTACTAGTGAGATAGGGTCTTAATTCTAGCGCAAGAACTATTATTGATGTGTAGACCACAAAGATAGCCAGGAATTAAAAATGCTACTACCACATGGCCAATTTAACTACTCTACAAATGCCTGCGATGGAGGTAAAGTGAAAGCATCATGCAAGACGCCCTGCTCGTCAGGATCCTCAGTCCAGACCTTGGTGAGTCAATGAAATGAGCTCCAAACCGCTCTAGCAGGGTGAAAGTGACCAATTTAGACGTTAATGTTTCCAGTTCACACATATACACTCAATTCTGACGAAGATCTGATCCCAGAGACAATGTTGGCAAGGATTTATAGTTGAGAGAGGAAGCGAAACGAGACGCTAACATGATCGATGCATGACTTTCATTGCAAGCGGGCGGGACGATCAGCAGAACCAAGAATATTTTCCTGCAACAGCAACGAGGGTCTTTCTATGTTTTTTCAAAGACAAAGATGGTTGTTCAAAAAATGGTAATTTGCATTGTAACAGGGCCTCGAAGTTTTGTACCATAAATGGTTTTGAATCTGCAACACCTCGAGTCGAACTACTGAAAGCAGAAAATTTTCCTTATTTGGTATTACACTATCAGTTGCCAAATATGTAAATGAATGAACATTTGCATTCAGTCGCTTTCAGCACAACATATAGTAATTTGTCCCTCATAGATAGAATATCGGGTCAGCACGAGACAAATACTTCGCTGTGAAATCTCTGAAAATTTTCGCCAGAATCACCGCATGACCACGCAATGACCACGATCAGAACGTGTTCTTTATATAGGAACATCGGTCACTTCTTTTCAATCGCCGCAGCGCATAGTGTGTCCGCATCAGTAGTCACACCGTCGCAGATCTTAATTATTTCTTTTCTTGACTCGCATCTGAGATAATTTCCCTTGACTTCGTTCTGGGGTTCACAAATCTTCAAGTTAGAGGTTCCATTTCCCAAGAGATCTCCTTTGAAGAACAAAATTATTAAGGTTATTTAATGCGTCGAATCGACACTCCCTGGTCTCACCACCACTCTTAGTGTCAAGTAGGGTCTTTTCTTACCGACCTTGCAGTACCACTCGAATGTGAATACGATTCTGATATGAATACTCACCCGATGACCTACGAAGAAAGACTAGTCTCCGACGACACCAAGAGGCCCGGGTCCGCACGTCTTTACCCTTCGGTATCTATAGTGTACACCTGTCATACTACTATCGATTAAAACCACGTTGCACTGCGGGGGTCAAAAGAAAAGCCGGGGTAGTAGGGTGCATCATTTTAGACTTTAGGACGGGAGGAGTCATGATGATTAGATTCCTTTGTCGTGTCATTCGAATGTCAAAATAGCTCTGATTATCAGCGTGACATGGATACCAGAATTGGCAGTCTTCCTTCTTTTCATGCTTGTTTCATCTCAAGTTGCCAGTATTTCCTTCCCGGATCTGACCGACGATTAAAACTAACAAAGCTTGCATCAAAGTTGTGGTTATCTTTAACTGACCCGTCTTTCTCCAAGAATCTAGATTCCATGTGTTGCCAGTGAATCAACTCGGGAAAAGAAATTCCCAAGCAGCTTAGAGACTCTCCGTATATTTTATACAATTTACAAAGTTCGTACTAGGAAAATAAAATCGGACGACCAAAAGTATGTACAAGAAATTCGCAGCATACCTGGCAAATCCTTTCATAACTTGCACCTTATGAAGTATACTGAGTTCCCGAATCTTTTCTGATTTTTTAGAACTGGTAAAAAGTATGTGTTCAACGTAGATCTGTAACTAATTCACACTTGTAAGTGTGTTGCCAGCCCACGGTCCTGATACTGGGTGACCTCTACATACTACAGTGTCATAGATCAACTTGAAACGTTCTTTAGTGCAGCGTATGTGAGAAAAAATCCGGGATCACTTCATTTTGTATTCCCCTCGTCTTCTCCGGGTCCACGTTGCTGAGTCGTTCTCCATAGGCAAATTCGAATTGGTATCACACTTACACATTTCGGGAAACCACGTCGCTTGAATCAGATTCAGATTCGTTGTTGTCTGATTCAATGCTTGATGTTTGACTTCTGTGAGCAGTAGCAAAATCTGGGTTAGTGATGTCACGGTTAAGCAGGCATTTGGGAACATTTTCAAAAATTATTTTGTGTCACATAACCATTCTTCGGGCAACCGGCTGCCGCCCGGGATTCTCATTTCAAATTAGAGGGAATTGCCCAACATCTACAGGCTACAGCTGCATCAGCTACGGCTATGCCCGAGCATGTAATGCTTCACATGATTTGACCTTTTTGGCTGTGGCTGACTGACTCGCCGTGCAGCAGCAAGGAACGTTAGTAGATCTGGTTTAAGGGTTAGGAGGTTGGGAAATATGATCTACATGAGAGCTGTGAACAAGGGTTTAAGGCTGGCTTGGGGACCCCCAAGTGCAGCAAGAGGAAATTAGATGCATCAAATGGTTCACATAGAAATATTTTCCCGCCATTTCCATCATATAAAATTACTATTATCTGACATACAAAAAAATTTTCTGCCAAGGCGATGTTGAATTCCATATGAAATTATTATTATTTAGGATATCGTAGGCTCATCGAGCATGACCAATCTCGGGCGTTGCCGCCGTAGTTTGATGGCGAGTGCCCTCTCGAGGAATCGTACAATTTTACTTACGTTGCCTTGTTAATTTACTGCGTGGCAGCTTAGAAACGATGTCGAGACATCTAGTTTTCTGATCAGTGGAACGAAACCGCCGCTCAAACGCTCAACTCTTCGGCACTAAGTTGCCTCCGAAAGAATAGAGTCTCTTGTGAAACCCATATTTACTTGTCCCATTCAAATTGGTGGTTGAGCTTCGCGTGATATATATTCTCATTGGAGATTGGAACTTGAAACAGAATCGTTAGTTGTTCCCACTCTCAACCACGTTGGTTGAGCTGTGAGCAGTAAGACTTTTGCTGAGAATTGCTGTGAAAAAGGAAAATGGTCGGGCAATGCCATAGATCTAGCTCCATTCACCTCTCAACGCGTCCACGTACAGGAACGGAGAAACCCGTCGGAAGGATCTCTTAATACTTTTATGAATACGTAATGTCAAGTCAAACGTGTGGATTGACTGTAAATGGTCAAGAACGAATATAAAAGTCATACTGGACAAACATCCAGATGAGACTAGTTGCTGAACATGAATTAGTCACAAGGGGTGAGAGGACGGAATTCAATGCTTACTTGAAACAATGACGGGGCTCACGACACCTGGATTGAGGGTACTGGAACGGAATATGAGGAGTTCGGATGAAAAATGACCAAACGCGATGAGATAGGATATGAAAGCAATGTCATAGAGGCTGGATAAATGGATCGCGTCAGAAAGAACCGTTCGCAATGATGCAGTGGTACCAACATTTTGTTGTTGATATCGTATGCAGCATAGAAACGGATGACTGCCGAAGTGAGGGTCCAAACGGCAAAGGTTCGAGCTTGGAGAGGGGTCACTGGTATAGTTTAGATCTAAAAACGCGTAAAAAATCGACTTGGAAAACACTTGCCAGTGTCCGAAGGTAGGTTGTTATAGATTCTACGTGTCAGTTTCACCGTGACAAAGTTTTGAAGAGTGTTGAAAACTGCTGCTGCTGAGACAAAAAGCTGCCAGTAAGCGAGCCATCCTGCAGATGTTGGTAAGACTAAAAGTAATAATTAGAGAGGGTTGCTCGCTGTTTTGTCATGATATAGTATACTTACAGGATGCCATGGTGGACATGAGGAAGGAACGGATTACCTAATAGAATAGGGCTGATGGTAGTGTTATTCCATATTCTCTCTCAAAACATTGTTGGCCCCGATGGAACAGGAGCTGGTCCAGAGACCTCGTTCTTTACGCTCTGTGGCCAGCAACTCCACCATCGCTAGCGGGACATCTCTTTCTCGTCGTCCAAGGACCAGGCGACGTTCCAAGACTGTTACTGGCGCACCTACCCCTCCTTCAGAACCCCCTCTGACTTCTCTACCTGTTCAGTCTGATCTTCCATATCTTAGTGATACTACCGCACAAGAGCCTACTGATGGGTTATCTCCTGCATGGAATGGCTCTTTTGAACTACCTCCGCGTCCTCCGAAATCACCTCACCGACAATTGACAGCTGAACCACTAACATGTAGCGTTGACTCTTCTTCCTCGCAAGGAGGAAGAGCAGCGGACGAGACAGTGGTGTCTGAACTTCCGCCACCGGCAGCCATCACTTCTGTTGAGCCAGTGCGTCTTTGAACTTCTTTTCACGCGTTTAGAGTTGACCAAAACCCTATTTTGGACCATCAAAAAAGGCAAACCCAACTAAGGCTCTGAGTCTCCCCCATCTGGATGTTGGACTATGGCCCCTACCTTCAGCATTCTCTCGAGACCCCTCACTCACACCTGTAAACAATGTTCGTGACTCAGTATCCACCCAAAAGTCGGGGACTTCTTCGTCGCTCTATCCTCCTTCTACTCTCACCTTTTCCCGCGTGGATTCTCCAAATACACCTCTTTCAGTATCTCACGACGTTGAATCCATCCACCAGAGTGCATCTATGAACCCTGAAGTCAAGGAAGCTAGGGAATATGACAACGATGATGTCTCTTATCGGCTTCGTTTACTCGTCAAGAACAAATACTTTCTGCCACCTGCACATGCCAAACCTTCGCCTGCGGACTTCGCACCTCCTCCTGACTCTTCGAAAAAGCATACCAAATCTCCCAGTCCGACGTTCCTTGACATTTTCCGTATGGGAAAGTACAAGTCGAAACTAACAACACCCACGAGTGTTTCAGGGTTTGACAACACCGCACCCATGCTTAGAACGACATCCGACTCCATATCGGCGATTCGCACACAACAATTACCATCAGGTCAAATCCATCACATACCGGTGAATTTACCAGGAATTTCTCCCCGTGGGAGGGTCGTGGTTGTTCGAGAGAAGATGGAAGATATAATGGTTGCTGCAAAGCAGGCAGAGCAAGATATAAAGACTAAAAGTGCTTCTAGAATGGACCAAGGATCCCAGAATGATGCAGATGCTGTAGAGGATGCCATCGATCCAACGGATGCTGTTGATATTCCGCTACCCTCACCAACTTACCCCTTTGCTGTTCAGGCTTCAGCGTTGCATGGTCTTGGAGTACAGGAATCCGTTGGCGCGGACGTTTTGGCCGATCGTCTTCCTCCCAACATGCCTCATTCGTATGACCCAATAGAAGACAGATGGAGGAAAGCACTCTTAACAGAAGCCGTCCATCACTCTTTGGATGATATGTCGTCCTTTTCAAACATACTTGGAGCATCCACACCAGTGGGGTCCTTTCGGAAGAAATCTACAGAAACTCTTCTTTCAGTTACAACTCCAACTACGCAAATGTTATCACAGAAAATCATTGATCAGCCGATGATTGACATGATAGAGTCGACCCCAGCATCGACAGAGAAACGCTCCAAATCTGCGAACAGTCAGAGGAGCAAGATGGAGTCGAATTCCAGGTTGGCAGTGTTGGCCGTGAATAATCTTTCGCAAAGTTCTCGTCCTGGTAGCTTCCTTCCACAACGCGTCGAGACACCTTCAGGTCCGATGACGTCCTTAGGACCGGCTCCACGCAGGATGTACGCCAACGTTGTGGCGTCGTTATCGCAGACAGAGTTGAATGTCCATGACCCTCACCGTTCTTCGCAGTCACACTACGATCACGAGTTCCGCCGCAGCCTTCGACGGACGCACTCTTCCCCACAACTCGTGGAAGGTTATGACTCTGCCGCCTCCCTACGTGACACTGTAATTCCACTGATGCCTGATCTCTTCAGATTGTCGCAGGCAACAACGGTCAGTACCATTCGTGCAGGCTGTCCAACAGTCATTCACTCTCCAACGGAGTGGGGGCGTCGAAACTTGATACGTGACTCTGTGCTACGTCGTTCATCTTTCGAAACGAGTCGACCGTCATTGTCGGAGTATTCACAGCTTTCTGCGTCCCCATCGACTTCGGCATTTCCTGAGTCGATTAATCATTCAAATCGATCAGAATCTCATCACCAGGCTAACTCTTCCCTATTCAGCATGGAGCAGCAGAATGCAATGAGAGAGTGTCCGTCGTTGAGGTATTCTACTATGTCACCACCACCGCGAATGTCGAGTTCGCTCGCACATGTTGCTCTTTCTCCCCCTCCACCCCGGTCGTCGTCGTCGGGTTATCAGTCTTTCCTGAGCCATGTTCCGACCTTTCCGCTGTCAGACACTTCTGAATCAAGTAGAAACCAGCTTGCTGAATCGTTAGAGGTGGCAACGCTGCAGATCGTGGCTCCTGGGCCTACAACGCCACCGCTTCCCGAGGAACAGAAGATGAGACGCGAGGAGAGACCGTTTCATCACAGGAGGAGTCGTTCGTCTCGCACTATTCCTTCAATCAAAGCGATCGCCCCTATCACTTTCCAATCGACCCCGGGACCTACTTCACCCACGTCTTTCTTTGACAATCTTCAAACTCAGCCCAACGCGATGGATGATCTGGACTCCTCAGAGGAAGAAGACAATGGAGTGCCAGTCATTCCGACCTCGCCAAAACCTTTGAGTGATCCACGCGCTCGTGCAGCTTCTACAGCCACTTTTACCAGTCCACGACCACTAATAATGAGGCACGGAAATTTTTCTACGCCTTATTTGCGACCTGGAGCCGCCGCCTCATGTCTGCACTTCTCGCCAGTCGGCAATAACGCTGTTTCTAATAAACCGATTGAAAATGTCCCTTTGCGTCCTTCCAAGCATGAGCCACCTTTATCGTCGTATGATTTCTTCAAGTACGCACAGGAGCATCCGCTTGCTTTGACTTCTGGGAAGTCACGTCGGTCTGCAACTACGGAGAACTTGGAGAGTTCGACGAAGGCCAATTCTCCAGCACAAGAGTCTCTTAAGAAGTTGGATCGAATCCTCATGCGACACATTGAAGACGAAAAGGACACGATCAAGAGGATTGCTCATAACTTGAAGCAGACGAGCCAATCTTGAGTTTCTATTTTTTTTCTCTTCTTTCGGGACAATTGGGTATTTTTGTGAGATTTACTGCCGACCCCAATGCCTTTTTTTATTTCTTTAATTACATACATTCATACATATACTTCAATTCCACTATTTTTATCACCGTAAGTCGACCTCTATGTCTTCATATAGCGCATATATGATTGTTTGGCCTTTCTTTCTCTCTATATTCTTCATGTACAATAATTTTAGGTTGTGCGCGAACACGTGTCCGACTTTCTCTTTTAGACGCCCCTGGCCTAAAGTGTTGTTGCTCGCGCAATTCCGAGTCACCGCGAACAGCCGCCCAATTGGACCTTTCCCTTCTGACATCTTCGACTTCTGCCTTTCAGTCTCAAAATATGGATAGATACAATGAAAGGCCATACTATCATTATTCATGGCACCAGGTAAGAGAATTTGGGTGCTCGCCTGTGCCTCGTGCTGAAATCCTTCGAATAGTCGCATGATCAGGTAATCCAAATTCGTTCAGAGGCTCACTTCAGTATGCTGAGCGGTGATTGTAAAGGCCACTGTCTTGGTTATGGTACCGTCCAGCATTCAGGACGAGGACCTTTCAGTTAGTGCTCTGGTTGTAGATAGGCTCCGAACGACTAAGCCATGTTCTAGGTGGTCATAGACAAAAATCATCTCATGGTTAACGTCAAGGACCATCCGCCTATTGTCCAGGCATGTTCTTTATCCAAGATGATTGGTCGGAAATTGTTAAATGATAGGAATGAATTCACTTAGGGCAGGATATATGGTACTGTGGACACTGCAAGCTCAGTGTGGCAGCTAGAACCCCGTGGCGCACGTCAACCTTCTACAAGAGAACGCACTATCTCCTCAGCCTCGACCGCATCGACCCACTCATCTTATGCCTTGGTCTCATCGGATCCTGATATCTCAAGCAGTTTTGCTGCGTCCATTGAGAGTGGGCAGGTGTCGGATGCCGAGGATGTGCATTCACCCTCACCAGCACCCTCCTCGCCGAACATTGCATTTGCTGACGATGGAATGTACCATCTTCCGAGACGGAAATTAGATCCAAACCCTACTTTTTCGCGCTCTGTTTCTCCGGGCCATGCTCATCCCAGTATGACCTCATCGTTTTCTTCCCTGGATTCAGTGCCCTCGCTAAGATCGGGCAGACTTCTCACTGTGCACTTGGAGAAGGAAAAGTCCATCATTTGGCCAACTTTAATTGTTGGTCCCACGCCGGAATCGCTCGAGTCGAGCATCGCAAATACCATCGTTGTTTTCGATGCGGAGGATTTAGAAGAACAGTACAATATGGACCCTACTAGTCTGGCTCTCATTGGATTAGAGCAATGTGATATCCGCAAAGACAAAGATGCGGCTTTCGAATACTTCTTGTGAGTGTTATGGATGGGCTTTGAAGTAATACCAATCATATTTTACAGACGAGCATGGAAAAAGGCACATGTGCCCTCGGCAACCATGAGACTCGTCTCTCATTATTTGCCACTGGACGAAATTATTGTCAGTGATTTTATAGAAAATGCGGAAAAACCTGCGCGAGGCACGACGGCGTACTATGTCAAGTCTGTCGGTGGCCCTCGAGGTCTGGCCCAACTTTACCTCGAAGCTGGTCTGCTTCATTTGGAAGGAGCTGCATCCACCTTGCTTGCTGTGTCTTACTCCAGTTTGTCCTCGATTCGAATTCCCCTTCATGCTCAGATTGGAGAAGGAGGTGCCGAGGCGTGGCGACAGGACAGAGAAGCTGCAGCCAAGTTTTTCGACCACGCCCGTGCCCTTTACCCTGCACTAGATATCCCTGCACTTCCTATCGCAGAAGAACTTGAACTCGAAATGCCGATGATGAATCTCACACCTTCAGCTTCTGAGAGCGAACGTTCGAAGGAAGAAATTCAGACCGACTCAGAGCCTGATGTACCCGTTGTTCGACGGCGCCGAAAACCTCTGGAGAAAGAGCACAGATTGCTGAACAAGAATAATACCAGTTTAGATGATGTGGACGGTACATGGTATCTTTATATTCCTGGTATCATCGGAGCAGGTACCGCTCTGCTGGTCGTGGGCATTGTGGGCGCACTTAGTTTCTCGAACTGGTCAAGAAGGAACCAGGGAACGTAATCAGTTTACAATAGACCTTGACAAGGACTCTTTCTCCATATGCTTGCTTGCATGTACCATTAGTAAGAGCTATCTCGCCCAGTCGTTATAATACATTACTCTGTCGTTTTGGTCTAAGATTGAACGTCGAACACTAGCCATCAATGCATCATTCGTCCTTTCCTGAAGATGCCATGTCTAGTAAAAGGACTTGGAACGTCAGATTTCTCCACGGCAAACCTTCTGACGCGAAATATGCTCTGATAATTCTCAATCAGCCATTCACAAGACCACTTATCAACAGGTTATGGAGTGCAACACAATGGCGCTGTTGTGCTGATGGAGGTGCTAATCGGCTGTATGATATCTTTCAAGACGACACTGAGCGCACGAAGTAGTCTTTACGTCCACATGACATTGCTTCGAGCCAGTGCTGATCGCCCAGTCCAGATACGTCCCTGACTTGATTAAAGGTGATCTCGATTCGATTCGACCAGAGGTGCGGACGTACTATGAACGACTGGTCAGAAATGACAAGCTTCGGCAAAAGGATACAAGTCTGATAGTCTCCATAGGGCGTCGTTGTTATCGAAGAGGGTGATCAAAATTCAACAGACTTGATGAAGTGCGCAATTGCCTTGGAAGAGAAAGAAGAGGGGGAAAGCTCGTCAGTATGTTTTTCTTGACATTCGCATGATTTTCCCTACATTTACACCTACTACTTGATAGCAATACCATATCATACTTCTTGGCGGTCTATCTGGCCGCTTAGACCAGACGATCCATACCCTTTCATACCTTCATAAATTGCGGAAAACTCGTGAACGCGTTTTCGCGGTTACAGATGAAAACGTTGGTTGGGTGCTTGATAGTGTAAGTTCATTTTCACTCCACTCGACTTTTAAGTCACTAAGGCCTGTAGTTTAGGGAGAACACGACATTGAGATTGACCACACAATCCTAGGGCAAACTTGCGGTCTCCTTCCCGTTGGCATCGACTCTTCTGTTTTGTCTACTTCTGGATTGCGATGGAATTTGAGTATGCCCTCTCTTGTGTTCCTCTTAGACCCGAATGAAGGTTAACCATGATTGAAACAGCCGAACACCTTTCCTCGTTTGATGGTCTCGTATCCACATCCAATCACTTAGTCCCAGACGAAAAGCTTGTATGGATCAAAACTACAAGACCCATATGGTGGACAGCAGAATTAAGGGCTATTACTTGATGAACACGTCCTAAGGCGATATGCGACAGAAAAATCTTGCATGCGTGGTTGTCTCATTTGGTTTAGTATAATCATACTACAGAATTCATGAAAATTCAGGAAAGTTTTTTGTTCGCTTTATCTAAACCCTGAACGGCGATGATACTGGTTGTAGAAAGCTGGGCTCCTCGACGGATTGCTTTGTTTTAACTTCTCGGAACTCATGAGTCAAGCTTTCAAGTATTATTCCTAGTACTAAGCAATCTATACCACTGTCCACAACTAGATCAGCAGCGTTGCGGTGCGCGTTGATTTTCTTTCTTCCACAAAACTGTCGGCCAAATTTACCTGAAGGCGAGTGGCTAGTCATTTGACTCATTTCGTTGTGCTTTGAACTCGAGGAAAAAGAAGATGTAAAAAACCCTCCTTCAGAATGCTACAAGGCAAATCTGCGTCATTGCTGTTTGATAATCTTTGTTCTTTAGACCTAAGGCCTAAGCCCGCAACTACCAGCAAGGAAGGATGTCTTCCCAGCATTCTGAGTAGGGCGGACAGAGAAAGATCCATTTCCGATATATTCTATGGTTCTGTGCTAAAAAAAAATTGGTGTTTTCCTGCTGGCTCTTCGCCAAGTTCGTGGCATATGAAGAAAATACTACCAAGATAAGTTGAAACTTGATGCCAACTGTGTAACTTTCGGTTCGAGGGTTGAATCTATTGGACTGCAGTTGAACTTTCTACTGTTTTACCCTCAGGCTAAATTGGGACATGGCGCGTCTCTCTTTCATCATTCAGTGATCTCCTTCGGCAGTGCTCAAATAACTAACGCAATAAGACTCGAGAGCTCAGAAACTAGGTGGAAAACACCTATCGGTTTGATGGTTATGCCCTAGAAATATTTAATTTACTTACTATCTGTAATTTGCCTACTATTAGTTAGGATGCCGTAGCGAGCCTCCGGCGGTCCTTAATGTAATTCTGGCCCTGGCACATTTGACAATACAGTATAAAAAAAAAATTCCATGGGGTCCGTCGCAGTAATTATTCTGCCACATATAAAAGCTTGGGTCCAGTGGGCACTCAACAGAATTCCTCGACTCACGAGAATATCGTGATCCCCGACCTCTTAAAACTCCCGCACTTGCTCGTTTCTCGCCATCCGAACACGAATCTCGACAAAGTTCTGAGTACCAGTCAATGGAGTGTCGATTTGGAAATGGTGGACAATCCTGGTAGCATTGTCCTGCTGGCTGGAGAAGAAGCAGGTATTATTTGCCCTGTATCTGGGGGCTGAGGTTGGCCAAAACTGGGTACGTGAACAAGATGGACATCGAAGACAGGACCTCATCAACTCAACAGAATTTCCTACTACAAAACGTTATCTTTGAGAAATGGCGTACAATACAGCGAGTGGGATGTACACGACTCAATTTGGAGCGCCACACTTGAGGAGCAATCAGGTTTGACTCGACGCTACGCTGACATTCCAATATATTTCAAGGTCACCCGTCAGGAATCTCTGCCTCGTGGATTTCCCAGAACAAGTTATGCCAGATATAGTCGAGAAAATTCCACTGGCAATATGCCAGGCAGCAGCACCAAGGCGAAGAATAGTCGTATTCCTAATCAGATGGCCTATTTCTTGACTTTTGAAGCAAGGAATTCATGTTCCAATTGAGAGAGAAATGCATCGGCCTCAGAAGTGGCAGTTGGTTTCTTCTTGCTCTTACCCGAAGGGGCCGCCCGAGCCTCCAAGGTGGCAAAAGGATCTGCAGGAACCTCGTCGTTCTGTTGAATTTGCGTCAAGTTTCGAGGTTCTTGTGCAGAAGGAGAATCTACCGGTGCCAGCAGTGTTTCTTGACTCGATTTGTGTGCAGGTGCACCAGCTTGGACCGGTGGAGAGCTTTCGTGTTTAGACATTGTTTCGTCTACTTTGACCTTCTTTCTCTTTGCTTCTAGTAGCTTCCTTCTCTCTTCGATTTCTCTTTTTCTCTTCACCATCGCCCTGCTCTTAACACTGCTACCACCGCTCATACCTTCATCCTGCCCAGGCCTAATATCCTCAGCACCTACTTCTTTCCTCGTCTTCTCTGTCTCGTCTCTTGCCGTCTTCAATTCTTCCATCTGTCTCCGGCGAGCCTCCTCATCTGCAGAAAACTGGTAGAATCCAGCACCTTTTGCCCTTACTTCCTTAGAAGCGTCGTAATGTACATTGAGAGGGTTGTTTTCTTCCGCGTACTTCCGTTCGACTTCAGCTATCTGATCTTCGGTCGGTTCGTAAACTGGGAAGTAGTTCTGAGGATTACCTAGTGGATAGAGGGATCAGAACGATGAAGGTTGATATGTATACAATGGTGACTGACGAATAATCACATCCCTTGGAAGAATGAAACACAATAAGCTCATCATATTTGCGAAAATTCGAACGGAGAACATACTCGTCCGAATCCATTTCTTCGTCCTTCTGTAACATCAAATTTCGAGGTACCTCTGACCGTTTCGCTGTCCTTACACGACCAAACTCATCTTCGTATTCTACAAGAGGATCGTCCTGTCAACATGTTCATAGTTGTCTCGAAGCCAAGAATCCTCAGGACGCACTACATATTCAGTTGGAGGTTTAGGCACAGTTAGACTCTCGTCGTCATCTGAGCTATGTGCCTCGTAGTATTTCGTCGCCGGCGAAGTTGAATCGAACTGTGAAATGAGTGGCATTATCAAGACATTTGCAAATGAAAAATCGAACGAAGGAAAGCGTACATCTACCAAAAGCGCATCGTACTGCGCATCACTCAGCCCACCCGTCTTTCCTTTCCTCAGTTTTTCATAAATCTTGGCCTTCCGTTCAAGTGCAGACCGCGCCGAATCGAGTGTCGGCCTGCTTATCTCTTCAAAAAGAATGTCCCTGTTCGCCCGATCCTTGACACCTTTGTTTTGTCGCACCCATACTGTCGGTTTCTAAACCAAGGTAGAATCAGTTATATGTGTATGCTACTCTTCAAAGGATAACACACTTTGTCTGAACGTTTTACGGCGGGATTGCGTCCTTCGGCCTTGGCCTTTGCAAATTCAGCTTCTTTCTTGGAGAGTTCGGCCTTGAGGTCAAAAAATGAGGTTGCGCTAACACCGGTTGCTTTCGCTTTACTGGAGGACATTCAAGAATCCTTTACTTGTGTAAGGTCGAAAGAGTTAAAATCACGTGACACAAATAGAATTCTTTTCATTATCCAAAAAAAAACGAAGTAAGGTACGAACAAGGCAAAAAAATATAAAGAATTTAGTATTTGTCTAGGAATGGAGGCCCGCTGCAGCTCGTGTATACCTTTCGGAGCCCACGTATTAGACAACGTCTAAGGAAATGTAGGCGAGTTGGCTTACTGAGCGTCGATTTGAATGAGTTGCGGTAAGGCAAGCATAACCTTCCGCCTATATCCCGTCCTATCATTCTCCTGACAGGGATTCATTTCCAGATACAACGTCTTCAGTGTGGTTATTGATCTAAGCTCAGTGTCGAGTGCCGAAAGGTCAGGGATCTGGTTACCGCTGATCTGAGAGCCGCAGTTGCGCATGAGGGAACACCCAACCAGGCTATGGAAGCCACTTACCCAGAACTCTTCTAGTTTCGTGAGATGTGATACGTTTTCAATGGTTTTGATGAAATTGCTGCCCAGATCGAGCGTCGTGAGTTGGGTCTACAAAACAAAACAATATCATCTCATCGAAACAAGGAAAAAGGAGAATGAGTACATTTTGTTCTAAACCCTCTATCTTCTCGATACCATTATGACTAAGGTATAATTGATCGAGCTCCTTCAGCTCTTCCAGACCCTCCAGTTTCGTGATTCTATTGGACTGCATTGAAAGAATCTTCAATTTTTTGAGGCTTTCCAAGCCCTGCGCACACGTGAATTCAAAGCATAATAGCAATGTTTCTGAGATGCAAACCTCCAGCTGGAAGATCTTATTCTTCCCCAACCACAGCTCTTCTAGATTCACAAGGCCCTCTAAACCTTCAATTTTCTGGTATACCGTTCTTATGAATGCAAATCAAAATGTAATGGTAATACACTCACTCGCAATTTGTTACCTCCCAACTCTAGACTTCTCAGTGTTGTGCAAGATGCCAGACCAGTAATCTTGCTGATCTTGTTTTGCACGAAAAAAATAGTGTCCACAGACGTCAAGTGCTCAAGCCGATCCGGAATGTTTTTAACAAGATTGAAAGACAGGTCTAATACTCTGCAACCGTGATATACTAATCAACTCGCGGTGCACGTCATAAGGATTCACTCACTTGAGATTTGAGCATTTATCCAATGCATCACCCATTGACTTGAGTTTATTATCGTACAAATCTAGCTCTTCTAATAATGTCAGTCGATGGAAAATATTAGGGTCTATGAACGAGATAGAATTCTGCCTGAGACAGAGTCTCTTCAAATAACCAAAACGTTCAAGCTGGAGAGGTGAGAGAGATCCAATTCTTAAATGCAGCAGCTCAATTTCCTTGTGATAACAAACGGCGTAAGACTTTTACGAAATTCAAAGAAAAACTAACCTCTGTTTCATCAGAAAAATTGGCCAACAAATCCCCATCATTCACATCCGCATCCTCTTCTTCGTCCACCGCCTCCTCATCTGTCTCTGCGTCCGCACCTGTTACTTCTGGCAACACAACTCTCGCGGTCATTTCCCTTCTACGACGATCAGAAAACGGCCACGGCTATGCACAAGACAAGCTCACTTCTCGGGTGGCTTCGCGTCACTTTCAACATCTGCGCCCCCTTGAATGGTATCCTCGTCAACAAGTTGTGTAGGTCCTTTCATCTGCTCAGTCATTATCTCGCAATGTAATGCAACTTGAGGTTCAGTGTAAAAGGATTACAAGAATATCAATTGCGAAGTCGCGCCAGTGGCTGTGACTCGATCAGATCATTACATTGGATCAATTCAACCCATAGTAATTACTAAGCTTCTACCGATGAGGTAGTATTGTTCTTGAAATAGTCCGAAAATTCCAACATGTCGTCAATGTCAGTCGTTTTAGCTAGCTCCCGCGTCTTCTCGTGATCAGCCTTTAGACACTCCAGCTTCTGCTCAATTTTCCCATTCACATCACTGCCCAAAGGTAATCTCAACAACTTTCCGATGAGTCTGTCTGTCTGGCTCCCAGCAACGGTGTCGAAAATGACTTTTGCTGCTTTGCGAACGTCTCCGACTGCTCTTCCCTTCAATCTCTCGAGCATATGTTGAACAGGGATGTCTTTGTAGACGCCTTTCTGAGAGTTTGCCTCCACGATTGAGTTATGGAAGTTGGTAATGAAGCCACCTGGTTCGACGATTAAGACAGAGATGTTAAATTCGGAGAGTTCTTGTTGTAAAGACTCAGAGAGACCTGAAGAGATTGTATGGATAATTTCTCCATCAGGCAGAAGAACTTACATACCTTCAAGAGCAAATTTTGATGCAGAATATAATCCCCATTCAGGGGTGCTATGAATCCCAGCGATGCTTGAAATATTGACGATCGAACCTGACTTTCGCTGACGCATGCTGGGTACGACGGATTGTATGAGCTTCAGTGGAGCAAAAAAATTTGTTTCCATCTGCAGCCTCGCAGCCTCAATTCTGTGGGGTTTCATACTCATAACTCAGTTCTGTGACTTCGAAGGAAAAGGCATTGCTTACGCAATATCTGCAACTGCGCCGCGCAAGCCAAACCCCGCATTGTTAACGAGGATATCGATCTTCCCTTCCCTTGTCAAAACGCTTTCAATGACGCTTGGAATAGATTCAAGGTCGTTAACGTCTAAGACGAGACAATTGCCTCCTCCTGCTTCGATCTTGGACACCGCGAGAATGGCTCGTTCCCTATTGCGAACGGTACAGTACACAGTATGGCCCGAGCGGATGGCATGAAGGGAGAGTTCAAGGCCAAAACCGGATGATGCCCCTGTAATGAACCACACAGTTTTTAAAGACATTGACACTTGAGGTGGATAACTAGTGACCAAAAGGTACAGAAAGGCCAAGTGAGCAGATGGTGAACTGGTCTGAGTGTGTCCACCTACCTTTCCAGAGGATCAGTGCAGACCACATAGAATTCACCAGACGATTGTAGACTTTATACAATCGCAAGAAGTCAATACAAATCCGCGATTTGAGGCCGGGATACATCGGCAATCTATAGAACGGGTTACGGTACATATGTTTGTCAATGGGTGACTTCCCATAGCGCTATCTTCTAAATCCCATCTTCGGAGCTTGCCTGAATATGATAACAAAATACTCTCCACCTCGTTCGGTCAGAAAAAAAGCTAAAAAATCGAGGCAAGCCATATACAGTAGGGATGTCTCACTGACATATGAGCTAGACATTCGTGTGAGAATTCAGGCAGCAAAGCGAGAGAGAGACGTTCGTAGTGGTGGGAAGGGTTACAAACGAGTGAGTAGTAACTACGAAAATAGCTGCTGTATATCGGCCCGAATAAACTAATTACCAAGTAGTATGGCCAAGATTCGTTTCGCCACTTATTCCCCAAAATTACAAGAATTTGAGTGGTTTGCATGCATTTATTTAATATTCCGGTCATGTAAAAAATGAACTAAATACAAGGTCATCCTGTGGGTTACATTGGGTTCTGTAACCCGGTCTATGCATAGATTCAAAAGTTCGCTCGGTCAAGATATCCGTGCTGTGATGCCCCCGGGCCCCGCGGGGGTTATACGGTTCGGTAGCACGGGTGTTTAAATGTACTAGTACTCTGTGTTTCGTACTCTTCTAATCTCGATTTTGTAATCAGGGGATAATTTCCAGTTACAGTCTGAAGGTCGTGCAGTATTGATCTATTGATTAAGAAATATCCCCCTCAACAAATCTCGCAAGACGTATCATACAACCTCATTGCAGCGCATCCTGGCACCTCACAAGAAACCCGACGAGTTGAGCCCTCAACTAGAGTATTCGGGTCTGCAAAAGATGAGTACTCTAACATAGCTAAGGTGAGCTACACTACAGCCTACTAAAACAAGGCGTGTCCCAACGCAGTCGGATATCCCCTGGCAGGGAGCAGCCAATCGGAGTGCACCCTGAGGGACGCATGGGTCAGCCTGAGAGGAAAGGAAAAGGGTAACAGGGCCTAAGGAGTAGTGTACGCACACTGTAGAGGCTAAAATGGGATAGAACTATAAAATCAACTCAAAGAGAAGAAGAAGAAACAATGCTTGTCCCACGATTTTACCTGTAAGCTGTTGGCGGAACGTAGGGAGTGGTTCAAATTTTTCTGGCGTGAGGCAGCTGAGCCGGGGTTCCGATTGATGTTCGAAGGGTCACGGTTTTTAATTCACCATATCCGGTCCATGGAACACTGGATTCTGTTCCAGTTAAAAATGTCGAAATAAGACCACTATGATATTACTTTTAATTTACAGTCAGTCGAAATTTGAGACTTTGGAGGGGAAAATATTCCATTTCTAGTCCGTCAAGACTGTGCCTTATGTCGGACTTCAGCTACGCTACTTCTAAATGTAAATATTTAAATGCTGTGTTTCTCCGTCAGAAGCATCATCCAAAACAATGCTAGTCTCTCTTTGAAGGTGTCTCCTATGATAAAACTCATCATAGCGTGGCCTTTATCCTTAGGTGGATTACGAATGGACCGAGTTGATGAAGAAATGACAGAAAATTGGTTCAAGAATATATCGGACTTCAACGTTTCAACATTTATACGACAATCATCGACACGGAATCCAATTACTCGACGCAGGTATACAATGCTTTAAATGTAAAGGAGAAACATCTGTAGCATGGAAAAATGGCCATTACCTTTTACGTCTAGCCTCATCAGCGGATGAAAAGACATCTCACCATCACTCTAAGCATGGGATGAGAGCAGCCCAGTTGGTATAGGTTTCGACTACGATTGGATCAGAGAACAGCAAAGCCTGTCCCGAAAGGTACTGAAGAGCGGAAGCCTCCCCAAGAAGTTGTTTCTTGAAGTAGTGGATGGTGCTGCCGTTAGCAAGAATCTGGTAAAGGTCGCCATGGTCATGGATAGTAACAGTATGGTTCTTGCCATTGAGTTTGTCTCCAAATGATACCCTTTCTTCATGGAGCCAGGCATTTGCCTTGCAGCAGTTAAAGACGATAACATTCTCGAGGGGGCGGAATCCGATGTGCAATAAAGTATCACCGTTTCGAGCGAGAAGGTTGAGACTGGCATCGTCAATGTGGACACCGCTAGAGGTGAGATTGAGCTTGGGGGTACGGAAAATGACTATCTCGTCGACCTTTATGGGATCAGAAAGGTTGATGGACTGGTTGATGTTGATAAGATAAAGGCTGGTCATGGTGAAGGTGAACTCTACATAAAGGGAACAAGTGAGCAGAACGCGAAGCTGGAGATCGTGCTCAAGACACACAGTGATATTCCGTCCCAAATCTTTGGATCAATCCGAAGATCATCGATCATCGATCGGGTCTACTGATCCCGCTCAAGCGCCCGCGGCTGACAAATATGGCAGCGCTTGACCCTGATAATTGAAAATGCTGAAATGGTTGTTCTTTCCACCATTAAGGTTATTCATGATTACAACCAAACTTCATATTATTATTGGTGGTCTGAAAGCCCACTTATGAATCGCAAAGGAACAGCCTCCGGACAAAGAAAGAATTCAACAACGAAGTATAATGTAACCTAATACCAAGGTACTTTCATCTAAAGGAAGGGTTGATGGAAATTCGGGGTTATAATCCATTGTCGTCCACAGTCGGTGCACATCAGCCAAAAGGAATGTCTCCATACGAGTCATTGCACACCAGTTCTTGTGAAGATACCTGTGAAGTTCACAAAAAGCGTCTTGGTCAAGTAGTTAATTGCACAGACTGCTGCTGAAAGCAATAAATTGACTCCACAGGTATTGCCAGTAACTCCGAACTACTCTGGCAAGAGGAATGCCGCAATGACGTCCATGCTACGATAATGGATTGCCAGAACAAGGGGGGTTTGCCAAGTGTAATATAAGGCTCGGAACGAAAGGAAGCGTCACTGCCGAAGCCAACCCAACTCGGATACAGTAAAGGCTGCGAGAGGCGAAAAGTCAGGTATGTCAGCAGAAAAACAACAACGTAGGGTGGAAAGTTTGATCAGGAGGTAAAGAATTTTACAGAAGAGGCAAGGTTTTGAAACGGCAAAAGGGATCACTCCACGAGATGAACACTGGACTTCTGCAAAGGGGGAAAGGTTGCACACAGAAGTAGAAAGTAGATGGTGACGGGCAAAGGCAACAAAGGCTGAAGCGCTGAACGTTGCAGTCCAGTGTTGGCGTTATGAAAGAGAATAGGACCGGCAAACGCTAAGAAATTTTCAACGTGCGTATCCCACACCACCGGGTAGGACGCATTATCGGGTTCCAATGTCTGTCACACAGGCGACTGACGAAATGTTCCCGCGGATTATCTCGCCTTTGAATTTGAAATGTCGCACATTCTTCTTCCTTTCCTCCTCATCCGTGGCTCTGGCGCCTCATTATTTCGGGACATAGATATACATTTGCGTGTGGTCGCTACACAAGAAAATGATTACTCGAGATCAATATCTGAAGTCGTCTACAGCTGCACAGCGACTATCGTCCTTTGCCTTTGGTATTGTATCCGTCCTAATATTTCCTCTCCGAACTCGTCCTGGTTTCGGTTGCTGAAGAGGAAGCTCAACATAGCGTTTTGGATGTTCATCTCCCCGGAATTGGTAATTGCTTGGGCGCTCAATCAGTGGTATGAAGGAAATAAATTTGCAAGGAGGTATAGAGGTATGTATTCCGCCATTCCCGCATAATTATATGGCCGATGGTCTAAACGCACGTTTTTCAGCTCGACTATGGACGGCGGGGCATGGTCAGTTCGCCGTTATGGGTGGATTCCTGCTGTTCAAGGATGGCATGCCCAATCAGGTTCTATCACCTGAGAAGTTCACTACCCTAGTGGATGCTGGCTGCATAGATTTTCCCAGTATCACTGAGCGCGATATCAAGGCAAAAGGCAAAGCACATCCGCTGCTCACATTTCTAACTTTCCTCCAAACTCTCTGGTTTATCACCCAGTGCATCGTTCGTCGGCGCTCCATTACCCTCTTGGAAATGATGACACTAACCTTCATACTCATGCATGCCTTACTACTTTTCTTCTGGTGGCATAAACCGCTCGATGCCCGTGATGCCATTCGTCTGAACCTCATTCACATTCCGCCCCCTTCGAACCCGAATCCACCGGATGCCCATGAAACAAATGCCGGCATCAAATGGGACTTTTCGCGGGAGAACACCTTGTCCAAGCGGGTGAAGGTAGTCTTGAGGTCAGAATTGCCGTTGGGGACCAGGAAAAAGGATACCATCCCCGTCCGTATTCTGAAGGCTTGCCTAATCGCGCCCATAAACCTTTTTGAGAAGTTGTTCACTGACTACGGAGAGCTTTTTCTCCGTGTCGAAACAACGTTGGTTCCCGAGGGTGCTACGGAGACGTCTCTCTTCTATGCCCCGGACACGAACAACCACCTCAGCCCTTCCTTATTCGTCTTTGAAAATGTCCTCGGTTTCCTCTTCGCTTTTGCCCACATCGTCATGCTGTGGTACTCCCATTTTCCGACCCATCGCGACTTGGTAGTATGGCGTATCTCCTGTACCGTTTCTACCGGCCTTCCATTGTTGTATATCGCTGGAACTTGCTTTCTCGTCGCAATCACCGCCATTTCAATCTCTTTCATGAACCGGATCACGGATACTATTCTCAAAGCAGCGCGAGTTTTTGCGGTAATTGTTATTACTTTGGGATTTGCGGCAATGTTGGTTGGTAGGGTTACACTGATCGTCGAGGCTTTCATTTGCTTGAAGGCGTTGAGTGGGAGCTCGCGACTTTCTGTACCATGGACAAACTATATTCCTCACCTATCCTAACACAGCGTCATGACGTTCGCTTCCAAAATCCAGGAATTAATTGTATATCATCTGCCTTGTACATTATGATACCTCCCATTATGTATGCAGTTATGCTGCTCTGGTCTGATCTGTCAACTTCAAGTTCTCAACCCCTTTTCAGATATTCTTTCCTCATATCCTTATTGCGGTTTTGAGCTGGTCTCCATTACCTTCGCGAGCAAGGGCTGCTAGATGGCCGCTGGACGATTATCTAACGAACCAAGGAAAAACCATTAAAGATGCTGCAGCATGCAATTGTCTTATGCCTTTGGTCTCTCCCTTCTATGTGCTTACGTGGATGCTCTGCGATTGGATATATTTTGAATTTCGTACATTCTTGAGACGCCCTCTTGCCAAGAAACCTGGTAGCCTAGAGAAGTTGGTTTCTCCGCGTCAACCCCAACGAGTGCGGCAGACATGGATTTCTATGGCCTTCATGTCCGAGACCACGAAATGGCGGATGTGCATCAGAAAAGTTGACCAAAGGATGTAGAGTAATATATTACCCACATTTACTGTTTTACCGACAATTACGGTGAACCGATATATTGGATTGATGTATGTATTTTCCGGTAAAGATATATAACCATGTATGGTAATACAGTACAATATAATATTG
>QDKV01005116.1_pt1 | contig 28014 bp, 33 predicted proteins | sample 1861101 | NCBI WGS metagenome assembly QDKV01 (sample SAMN04275158, study PRJNA302643) | Fungus metagenome, whole genome shotgun sequencing project. | isolation source: fruitbody | host: Mallocybe terrigena | place: Sweden | collected 2013 | reverse complement strand
AATGCAACGCTGGGAAAGAAGGCGTACCGTCTTCTGTCAGGTCGATAAATGTTCGGATGCCTGCTCGTAGGAGGGAATCGGTAGAGTGGGTGAAAGGGATATTCACATGCTATTAGGAGTACTTGGTATAGCCCAGTATGAGTTGGGTATTGGCCGTGAACATATTTGCGCTGTGCCAGTAACTGAATTCCAAGTATCATTGCACATTAAAGACGTAAAGTCTCTTGGATGCCAACATAGGCACTTGTGTCCGGAAGACAAAGGGTTAGGCCTTAGGTTGCATCCGGATCGCAGCCCAACACTCCTGCACAAGGATATATCTATGCAATCGCGTTTGAACGGAAAGGGTTACAATTGTGGCATTACACAGCTGGTATTTCAATGGCTCAAACTTAGACTTGGGTAGGCTATGTCAAAGGATAGTACTAGTTGTGACTCACAAATGTGGGCTGTGAGGCGCCCATGAACTGGTACCGAGTGACCATAGAACACAGCCATTAATTTAAACACTCCGAGTCCGATGGTCGTATTAGTAGAAATCAAACCCATAGAACTGGTTCTCAATATAGTATGTCAGTTAAGGTTCCGCGATATACAAGTCACATCGATGGGGTGAGAACTTTATAAACCCAACTCGATTTCCCCAACCTTCTGCCCATACCTTTCGATGCACCGCCGTCTTTCTACCTTCGTGAGAGGTGCTTCTTCCTCGTCTTCCTCTCCTTTTGACGAAAAGATTGTGGAAGACGATGCTCAATCGGCTTCCTCAACTGTCGTACGCGACGAGCCAGCGCCAGTTCCTTCTTTGAAGGTCAAACGCGTTGATTACTACTATAGCCGATGGACCAGGACATGGAAGTACAAGGTAAATATTTTCTTCACACTTTATTCATTTGGTATTCGGTCATCGATTAATTGATAATAGAATACCAGCTCGAAAGTGACCGTAGAGACGCTTCCGATTATGCAAAGCGCTAACAATGATACATGGAAGGAATTCAGCTTCGTGTAATTATATTCCTTTTCCTTTCGACCCACCATTAAATCTGTCGCAGCATCATCCGCACCTTACGCCAGAATCGGGATCCAGAATTCAAATTAGTAGTGAAGAGCGAATACATTCTGAAAATTTGCAAGGATGTCATCAAATCCTGGCCTGGCATTTCTTGGAATTCCGATCCTCTTGAAGTAAGTTGTTATTCTTCCTGCTTTAGCTGGTCTTAATTCGTTCACCTTAACATTCAGCTCGACCCTGAAATTTTCATTACCTTCTATCCGTCCCTTTTGTCATACTCCTCTGACCTTCAAGCTAAGAAGAAGCGCACGGACCAAGAAACCCACTTGCTCTCGTCTGTTAAGTTCCTGACCAGCACGATTGCCTCGGACTATCGTCACACTCTCGCTAAAATTGAACGACTCACTTCCTATGGAGAAATTACCTTTGACCTTTTATACGCCATCCTCCTTCCACTCCAACTCATGGTAGCCAAGTGCGCTATCACTGGTCTTCCGAGGGTGTTTGAACTGGTTTCTTGGACGAAGATCATGGTCGACGGACAACCCATGTATCAGCTCAATTTGGAATCAGTGGACCTTATTGATCAGACCCTCACGAAGGGGGTTGTAGTAGGTCGGGTGCAGACTACCGTGTTCATCAAGCGTATGAGGGGTACTGTAAGAATAGACACCCTCGATGCATACCCATTGAAGTTCCACCCGGACGAGAAAGGTCTAAGAGAGGGACTACTTCTCAGAGGGAAGAAGTGGGTCGGCTTAATTGGCACGCATCATATGCAATACGATGGTGTAGCTGCAATAAAGGTTCATGACACCCTATTGAGGCACAATGTGAGTTGTCTCAGCGTTATCTTTTCACGTATGCTTACTTGATGCGTGCGATATTTCATAGGTGCAAAGCAGGATTATGGTAGACCGCGCAACATTCCGCAGACTGAACCCCAACTACCAAGTCCCTGTTCCCGTTTCACCTAAACTTGAAGTCGAAGAAATTGCACCACCTCCTTTAGGTGGACGACTCAGTCCATACAACAGTCCATACAATCCAGCCCCAATGCTACCAATGCAATTTGATAATTATGGAATTCCTATTCCGATTTCACTCCCAAATGGTAACATCTATTGTTCTTTTAACCGCACAGTGGAAGGCTATACTCCGTTCAATTTCTTTAGGAAACCTGATTCAAACTACTTCAAAAGATGACACTTCGAATGTGGAGTTGACTGATAACGACCTTTTGCTGACACCGACCGTCGTCTTCGGATTTAGCTTGGTCGATAAGGCCTGGTGTAAGTACCCTCATACCTGCCTTCAAGAATTAGGCCGTTTTAACCTCTGCCCATCTCGCATAGTGGAATTCAATGTCGATAAAGTTAACTCTGTTGACTGGAACGAGGACGCTTTTACAAACCTTGTGCTTCCACAAGATCGCAAAGACCTTCTCAAGTCCCTGGTTGAAGCACACCACAAGGGTCTCGGATTTGATGACTTCATCAAAGGGAAAGGGCATGGTTTGGTTGTCAACCTCTATGGTCCGCCCGGTGTTGGGAAGACGTTCAGTGCAGAAGCCACCGCGGAACATGTCGAGCGTCCTTTGTATGTCGTCGGAGGTGGAGACCTGGGGACAACTGCCACGACACTTGATTCTGCTTTGGAAAGAATCTTTGACATTGCTACTGCATGGAAGGCGATTGTCTTGATTGACGAAGCAGACGTGTTCCTCGAACAAAGAAGCTTGCATGATTTGGAAAGAAATGCGATGGTTGCTGTATTGTAAGAGTCCATCTATCCCTTCATCGGAATGACCACACCAACAACGATTTCTAGCCTTCGCCACGTTGAGTATTACCGTGGTATCCTCTTCCTCACCACAAATCGGGTCAAAGCTTTTGATGAAGCTTTTCTGTCTCGCATTCATGTCGCCCTGCACTTCCGTGCACTCTCCCAGTCCTCCAAGATTCAAATTTGGAAAGCCTTCATCGAGAAGATGGCCGATTCTGTGGACCCATTGAGTGCTCAGCAGATCGAAGAATTAGCTAAAAGGGACATTAATGGAAGACAGATCAAGAACGCGGCAAGAACTGCTCACAGTCTTGCAGTAAGTCAAGGGGAGAAAGTCCGTTTCAAGCATTTGATGGTTACTCTGGACGCAATGGAGGAGTTTGCGAAGGAGTTCCAGAACAGTGCGAGGATTGGAAATGCATAATCTCAACTTCAAACCGCCTTATCTATCGCGTGCTATTTCGACTTCGTTGAGCTAGTTTCAGAAATGTGTAATACTATGAACTCAAGACTTCAATTGTAATGTAATGTCAGTACGAGTCGGAGGAATCCGTTCTGCCTGTATTCGAATTCTCTTGACTCTGAATACTTTGGTGGATTTCAGCGATGGATCAAAGCTGCGCACCCTTGAAACAGATAGAGTCTATATAAGTGAAAATCTTCCGCGATTGCAGGTGAAACATAGGCTATGGATGAAAGCGAAGCCTATTATAAGGCGATTTCTTGCCAAAAATCGTAACTGGCAAATTGGCAAACCATATGCTTAGAGCTGGGTTGATATCATGATCTTTGATGAGAAGAGTCGGCAAATATTGATCATCTTCGTGTAGTAACCGATATCTTTAGGTAGTAGATACTTAGATACTATCATTTCTCTAACTTTTGGAACCTCTTTGGCATAAAAAATATGTGCAACTCAAAGTGTCGATACACAAGTATAACCACGTGTTCGTATTTCAGGCAAAAACTCTGACAGACTGCATCCGATAGACCAACTTGGTGGCTCGAGCCCAATGATTGAAGTCTTCCGAGCTTTACACGCTATGGCAGTCAATTGGCTTAAATAAATACTTCGCCCAGTCTCTTGGCCGCGTCTGCAGATTTTGATTCCCACAAGTGGTCCAAGATTCATTCGCATTCACTGGCTTAAAAATCCACCATGCTACATCGTGACACCAGTGTCAGTGCCACTGTATTCCTTCTTTGAAGCCCAGAACCGGCTGGACAACAGTCTGTGTCTATAAAAATTTTGTGTCTGGAGTTATTACTCTCAAGCTAATGCTTCAGGGAGTCTGAACCATTTATGGCAACAAGTTTTTGATGTCAGAACACTTAGTCTTCCATTTCCATCAAATCAAACCGCGTATCCCTACTTGGTCGAGGACCTGACATGGCCCTCACTGTAGCAAACGTACCCGAATGATGGGAAGTTGGGGACCACATGTTGATGAAAATTCGGCACAATATTCGAACCATATTTCGACCTTTTCCTATTTAGCCGTTCTTAAGTTTCAGGAAGTCAAGTGGACTACTAGAAACATGACAGGATGACAACTGAGGAACACCTTCTGTCTCTCTCCGACGTCCATATAACGCTCCTTAAGGTATTTTTCGTATGGCCTGATGGCCTACCAGGTATTTGACGATAGAAACCCTGCTATCGTTTATTCCCCAGGATGGCAGTTGGTAGGCTCTTCGAAAGAGTATAACAAAACAACCGCATCTGCATATCTGGCAGGCTCCACTGCTAAACTCACTTTTAGGGGTGGGTTCACAATTTCTCGGCATTATTCGATCAGTACGGAGTCCTCATAAAGTCTGGTGTTTTAACAGGGATTACTGTCGCTGTCTACGGTACAATCGGGAGCAAAAACGCAAACTTTTCTGCTCCGCAGTCAGCTTACAGCATCGATGGCGGCCCGCCCTACGTCTTTAGACCGAACCAGACTGATACTCCTCACTACTCCGCAAAATTCTATCAGTCTGGTCTTCTGTCCGACACAGAACATACGCTGAACGTGACAAGCCTTGTAAATTATGGTTTCCTCTATCTCGACTATATTGTCGTTGTGACAACCGGGGTAGCATCGTCGTCGTCAGTGTCCCCTTCACTTACAACCTCCTTAACCGGGAATTCCTCAGATATTGCCAGCAGTACCATAGTCTCCACTAGCACTGTAACCCCGATCAGTGGCGACAGCAGCAGTTCTAGGTCTGTCAGCGTCTCTGCCACTTCATTTCAAAGCTCAGATAGCAGTGGTGTCAGCGGATACTCTCCGACTCCTAACGCAAATGTGGGTGCGACGAGTTCCGACGAATCTCACCATATCAGCACAATCGCAGGAGCCACTGTTGGTACTGCCCTCGGCATCCTTCTGTTGTTAGCTATCATTTTTTTTATTCTCCGTCGTCAGAGGAGAAGGGAAATACCTGCTATGAGCCGTAAGTATTTTATGACACGCTCAAATCACTTTTTTCATACCCTCTTTTAGTTTGGAACCCTCCATCAGCGTATCAAAGAAGTAATCCTATGGTTTCACGTTCTTCTACAAATGTATCTTCCAATCCCCGTTCCCCATCTGTCGTCGGCAACTACCCGACTAGTAATTGCAGTATACAAGATTACTCCACCAATAGGTCGTTGTTCGACCAACAACGGCCTTTACGAGCCCAGCTGTCCCCTTATTCAACGCTGACTCCATCCAGGCCGCATCGCGATGACTTTGATCAGGAAGCACAACCCCCTCGTTATCCTTCTGGTGAACTCCCTTCGTATGGTCAATCACCTTTTACACACCCACGCGGTTTAGCGCTGGTATCATGAATCTGTATTTGACTACACCATGGTTTCTATTTATTCTTTTTTTTTACACCAGAATACCGTCAGTACTTACATTGCGCTGATGCTTACCTATCCTTTTGTTGTTCGAACTGCATTATATATATATATGTTATGTGAGTCATCAGTCTGCAGTCCTTCTCCATATTCACTACTTTGCTAATAATGTGAAAGTACACAGTATGTTGACAAAAAAGTGCTATAAAACTCTGGAAGAAATTGCAACAATGCCGAGTGGCTATTACCCGACCATTCCAAGTGCCATGAATATTTCCAAGTTTAATTCTAACAGGTTTCTTTATCATTTGGTCAGATATATTAGAACGTCTAAAATGTGTATGTAAACTGGTGAAAGAGGTCTGAAGTATTTGTCGGACATTTAAAATTCGCGTTATAAAAAAGTGTATTACCTTGACTCTCTGCACATAAAATTTTTTTAAAAAAAATATAAATTACTTCGCTGTAGCTTCACAAAACCATCCATAAAAATTTAGACATCACAGGACTGGGACCTCATGGCGGAAAATCTCTTAACTCAACTGTAACACCCGATTTAGTTATTTTTTCGCGTGGGAGCCGGACCGTCTGTACTATATGCGCGATCACAGATTGTGGTTCCCGATGATCGCTTTGGAACAAGTTATTTATATAAACAAATTGCAGGGCGTCTTAGAAATGGTATTTCAGTTCCCTCTCGCCCAACATCCACCCAACGAGCCGTTTCGCTATATCCAATACGCCTTTTTGTAGCAATTTACACCAAGCTCAATGTCGTCCGCCAATAACATAACCGCACTCCAGCGCGAAGCCGAAGGTTTGGTTGCTCAACTTCTGCATTTAATGCAGAGCCCGGCTAGCATTGCAACTAGTCCCAGGTGAGCTAGGATTATTTTTCCCTTCACAAATCTTGTCTGACGACAGATTGTTCCATTGCGTCGCGTAGTCCGACCGAGAACATTGGTCAAATAATTTCCTCGCTTCGTAATGCACTCCCGCCCGTAGATCCGCAGGCCCTGTGCTTTGCTGTACACGATGGGAAGGTCCATAACCCACTTGGAGCTGGAAGTTACATCTTTGAGAAGGTATATGTCCCTTCTTTGGTGAGGTTTATGGACCTTCCATTGGATGAGTCCGATTTTACGTCACGAAAACGTGCAACGACGGCGATCATACATATTGGCGCCCAACCAAACAATAGTCCTCATGCAGGCACCATCATCGTATTTGCCCTCGCATTTCTTATTGCAAGGGATATTAAAAAGTTGTATGAAGAACTCAGGAAAGGAGACATTTCTGAAGAGTTCAAGTCATGGATAGATGACATCGAGGTTGAAGTGCAGCTGGACCTTGTCGACACCGCCCCTGACAATAAGTCAGGGTGTTTCCTCCAAGGTGTTGCCTACCAAAGGAGCCAACGCCATACGCAGGCTTACCACGTATACCTTCCCGACTATGAAGAAATTATGCAGTCGGCGGCTGACTTCGTTGGCGGTGATATCCCATACAAGATCTTCACCCAAGAAAATCTCACTACTATGCCCAGCATCCCACGGATCATCGATGCCATTGTTAAAGACCGCAAGCGTCTCGGAAATGAGTTGGCACCAGTGTCACACTCACTTGCGATGCGGTGCGCTTGTCCTCGTTGCGGCTTAGCAGAAAAACACGGTCGGATGAACAAGTACTTGGTTGACGCATCCGGTGTAGCAACAATCTCATTTCATTGCCCAGATCATGGTGATCACACGGTTACGACTTCCAACCCGGCTGATGTTGGCAGATTGGAATTCAATACCCCGTTGAGGAACCTTGTGCGGGCCGAGGCTTTCGGTATCCATACCATCAACAGCAGGGAGGTAGCTCACAATGCCCTTGCAGCAGGAGAGGGGGAGAAAGTTCGTGAATATGTCCACATGCGGGTCACTGGTTCAGATTACGCTGGCATTTACTCGGAGCAGCTTCTATTCCGTCAGCTACCGCATCTCTCTGCGTCAGGTCTCGGAGCTATCCCGACTCCTGTCATCGCATATGCACCTCTGGTGCTGGATTGGGCTGGTTCGAAACTCTCGAAGTCATTGTACGTCAAAGAGGGGGCATACAAATATCTCCAGGAAGCGGGCATGGGCTACTTACTGTCTTTTGCCAGCATGAAGGAAAGCGGGAGAGATCACAAAATTCTGTTTGGCGAAGTCGCCAGGTGGCTGGAGGACCCGAAAAAGTTGTTTCGTTCATATACCGTAAATTATCTTCATAGGGTATTCGAGGATCAGAGATGTAAGGACACCAAAGACAATTAGAAGTTGTACGTCTACGAGACCGGTAGAGATTAGAATAGCTTTTCCATTTCGGCTAGTGGCACATTATCAACCAATGATTTAGGTGCGTAAACTAGTCCTTGTGGAGGTGATATCTCGAATTTTTTCATCGCCGCCGGCTTCAATGGGTTTTGCAGACGATAGAGACCCAACACTGGATACCCAAACTTCGACTGTTTCAAGCCAAGATCAAAATCATTGTTTCCAACTCCCGAGGGATCACGAACTTGTCCTGGAATCTTTGGGAGGCCCGTGACCATGACATGACTATAAAGATAGTCTTGTCGTGAGCCAATGATAGCGTGCCAAAATTTCAGCCCACGCACGTAATAGCACAAGTTGGTGTAGTTGTATAGAGCCAAATTCTCTCCACACTTTCCCTCATCTTATACGCGCGATACTCGTAGTTCTTTTTGCGCGCCGCGATGAGATCTGTAAACTCTAGCTTTATCGGGAGCACGGCGTCTGTGTATACGCGTTCCACAGTCGATTTTTTGGATGAGGCTTTGGATGATGAAGGCGGCTCCGGAGCGCGTTTTCCTGTCAGTGTCAACTGACGAGTAGCGGGTTTCAACTTGGATTCAGTTCGTTCAGCGGGCATTAGAAAACGAGACGACTCGAAGATGGGTGGGCAAAAGGCGCTAAACCGTCACGGTTACATTGATGATCGCAGTTATCACACGTGACAGCGCGTTACCGATGAGATCACTTTTTGCTTGAATCGATATTCTATTCTTTCAATTTGGGTCATTTTACCGACTCATTGATATCCTCTTCACATATACAACTTACCCTTTTGAATTTTAATAACATCAAGCATTACGCTGGCGTTATTTCGTTTTTCTCAGGTTCATCAACAAACCATTTATAGGAAAGTAACTTGGATTCAATCGGAGCCTGAAGAAACACTTCTCTAATAGTGAGCCGTCACCTTATTAATCAATTTCGTCATTTCCACTTTATTATTCTACTTCGTGCTCTTTTGAAATAGTTCGGAACGGAAGCAAACATCACAAAATCGAAGTTGAGAATTGCAATCTAATTCAATACCATCCCTTTTGCCATTACTTTTGGAGTCTCGGTTCACACGAGCCAGTTCACCTGTATCCGAAGCGTCGCCTAAGTTACGCGATGAACCAAAGAGGCCTTAAGTTAGCAATGTACGACCAGGCTTCAGAGAGTGGAGGATCTTTAATCCGAGTTTTTTACACACGAGTATAACATTCATACTAAATTACTAACCTATAAACTCACACTCAGATCCTAAAACAACCCTTCATTATTCATATCAATGGACGCCCCAGGTTCATAAAATTGTAAAAAAAATTAGGACAGGATACCAATTGTATATATGATGAAGGATTTAAGTATGATAAGTACTACTGTCCGGTTGGTACTAAAATTAGTTCATTTTTACACCATTCGGTGGGTGGGAGGTGAAGGTCGGACCAGTCTCGAGCGAGATATGGGACATAAGGGGTTAAAATTTAAAACGTTAACCGGTTATGGGCTATTGAGGGGTTTTATCTCCATTTAGTTACGGCAGTTCACAAAAAATTCAATCCGAGTCTTGGCTCTCACTACTGTAGTACTTATCATAACCGGTCGCTCATTTTGAATTTTTTGCAGGCCTTGATGGCCAGCCGTACATTCGACGATAGAGATCCAGCCGTCATTTACTCCTCAGGATGGAGGACAGCAGGCTCAGCCAACGAGTTTGACGGAACAACCTCATATGCGAGTGGTTCAGGTCTCACTGCCAAATTCACTTTTCGAGGTAGGATGACTAAACACTCGCGGTATTCAACCACTGCAGAGTCCTCATAAATTTTAATAGGAACTGTCGTTGCGGTTTACGGTACGATTGGGTCACAGCAAACGCCGCAATCATCGTACAGCATAGATGGAGATACTCCTGTCGTCTTTAGGGCGAACCAAAGCGATGATGTTCGATATGGCAATCGCTTCTATCAGTCGTCTCGCCTGTCCAATGGACAACATACGCTAACCGTGACAAGCCTCAGCAACTTCACACTCTTTCTCGATGCCTTCACCATTTTGGTCCCTGATGATGCTTCACCGTCGTCGTCGTCGTCGGTTGCCTCCTCAACCAGTAGCTCGAATATTGCTGCAAATAGATCCAGCAGTACCATTAACTCTGCCAGGAGCAGTGTCACGGGGCAGAGCAGCAGCAGCAGCACTAAGTTTGTCACCGTCATTGTTACTTCTCATGGTGTCGGTGCATCCTCATCCGCAACGCCCGATGCAAGTTTGGGCGGAGCAACGGGCAAGGCCAACAATATTCCTATAATTGCAGGTGCCTGTATCGGTGCTGCCCTTGGCATTCTTTTATTGTCTTTTATCGTCTTCATTTTCCTACGTCGTCAGAAGAGACGAGAAGAAAACGGCCGAGTTGTCTCGGCGTGTGAGTACTACCTAACTCATCCCAATCTTCCTCTCTAAAATGAAATAATATCTTTCAGTTTTTAACACTCCCCCACCATTTGAAGGCGCCGAACGCAACAACCGTATGCTTATGTCCCAGGTTACTCCCGGCGGGAGTTCTGCCGGACCACACTCTCCTTCTCGATCCACCTCTTATAACTATCCGACAAGCAGCCATAGTGCGCAAGATGCTTACGCCATTAACGCATTTATCGAACCACGCATCTTACAAAGCCAGCAGGTCCCTTCCTACTCATCAGCAGTGGCGCCATATCAGACACACGGCTACGATCACCATGCAGCACACCCACCTCCCAATTATCCATCCAGTGAATACCCTTTGTATGGTCAAGGACCTTTTGCAAACCCTGGTGGTTATGCACTTCCCTCCAAACTTCTGAATGAATACCAGTACAGCGGTGCAGCAGCCAGTAATGGGCAATAAGTAAACTGACTTGTGCTCAGTGTAGTAAAGCAATACGTCGTTCCTTTTCTTCGTTGTTCAAATCGGTCAGAGTATTATTAGACTGTTTTAGGTCACCTGCTTTTCGATGTTATACCAATACCTTTTGTTCTTGTCTTCCTCTGTTTTTGTTGTTGTCTTCCTCTGTCGCTGCCAGTAGTTGCATTGGCCGTAAATTCTAATTCGATACAAGTAGGTTGATGTGACATATATATATAATTACATTAACAGTCAAAACCAAAGATCATAATCCGTAATCTTCCAACAAATCCTTTACACCATCCGCGCTTGCCACCCGAGGTTCAAATATTACCTTGAACGGCAGGGGGTGAGTATTTGTGGACTCTGTGAAAGCCCATACATCAATGGGCGAGTCCGGGTCCGGCTTGATCATGAATGACCAAAAAATCAGAGCGGTGTTCAGAAAGACGGATCTAGTAGACTATGAGCGAGACAAATGGGTCTACATGAAAAATAACTCACGCAGTTGCTATGTGGTGACCGGGACATACTCTCCTTCCGAAGCCAAATGAATATGATTTAAGATCGTCTCGCAACTCTCCATCTTTGTTTAGCCACCTTTGAGGGTTGAAGGTCTCTGGATCCGGGAAGTATGTCGGATCTCGACAGACCGACCAAACATTCCCGATTACAGTTGCGCCTTTAGGGATGAGGTATCCATTCTTCGCATGACGTATAAAAAGTTAATAAAATATAGATAAGAATGAAAAGTGAAGCACCCAGATAATATCCCGCGTTGACCTATGGGGAAACCCACCCGCGGTAACGGGTCTCCATCTGAACGTTTCGAGTACCCATGCCATTGTCATGGGCAATTTGTCCTGATCCCCCATCGTGGGTGGCCTCTCCCTGCCCACAACGCTCTCCAACTCATCCCAAACTCGTTGCTGCTCCTTTGGGTAACAAGCCGCCGCAAGAACACTGATGCTGATGGCCGATGCGGTCGTGTCGGAACCTGCACCGAACATGCTCCCAGCAAGATAGGCCGTTTCGTCGTCTGATAATTCTAATTCATTCTGCCTCTCCAGGAGATACTTTCCAAAGGATTGGGGCACCTCTCCGCATTCCATTTTTTGACGCACGGACTGCAATTGCGATTTGAAGAGGGTCAGTTCTTCCATGTGACCCTCTTGCAGTTCTTTTAAATACCCTGGAATATACCTAATGTTATACATAAGCTGCATTCGAAGCTGAAGCAAGGAGGAATATACTTCAGAAATGGGAAAGCATCTACTTTCCAATAACCTGGTCTAGCAGTATTGCCCATTCTCGTGAGGCAGCGAATGACGGACTGCACCAGGGGATCATCGTAAGACTTAACACTCTCCCCATATGCCAATGCCATGACAACTGAGGCAGAATATCTAAATTATTGGTGAGCACGCAAATAGAGAGAAAACAGAGTCCGCAGCTCAGAAGTGCTTGATACAAAGAGATAAAACATTCGATGCTGCGACATGTACCAGACATATGCGAAAACACAACCCACCTTTTCGCATGCTCCTGATGTACATCAGGAGTTTCAATGATATCTAGGACGAGTTGCCTTGCGTTGCGCTGCAACACCGATGCGTAAGTGGAGACAATTTTGGGCTGAAGATGGGCATGGAGAGCTCTGTCATGGACGGGTTAGTACTGTCAAATAACATATGACATGGAGGCTGTTAGTCATTTCCCTATGACAGAGACAGGGATCCTGGAGCATCGTCGGACTCACCTCCGCATCTTCTTAAACCGCTCTCCAGCGGGCGTAAATAAAACCCTCATGCCCCCACTTAACGTCTCACCCGCGGCAATACTTCGAGGCCGATCAGCGGTTGCTGCACCTTCTCTTTCTAAGATGTCCACGGCAGCTTGCCATCGTCCAACGACGATAGTTGTGGTCAGACCTTGCTTTAACGAGAAAACGGGGCCATATTCCTGTGTCCATTTTTCGAAATGACGATAGGCACTGATTAGAGGGGTGAGTAGATATCCAACACCAATAGATAGCACCTGAAGGACACACAAGGCTTTGGGTAAGGTGTTTCCAAAAATAGGATAACCCTTGGGACCAGGTGGAAGTGGGGGCCTAGAGGATGATAACCAACGGTACAAAATGGCTGTAAGGGTCAAACACAAAACGATTACTTCGGGTCGTAGCCATAGCAGTGTAGGATCCATAGCAAACGGGATAGACTTTAACGAATACATGACAAAGGTCCAATGCCACACCCGGGGTTGAGTCTAACATCACGCTATGCAAGTCACCTTTATGTACGGAACTTGCTCGGATGCTGTGTTTGAAGTGCAACATAATGTTTTCCCACATGTCACGGATGTGAAACGATTCTAATTTCTGTGACGTAGAATAAATTCCCATCTCATAATTCATTAAAGACAAAATACTCACCAGGCAGTGTTATCCGACAAGCCATGGTTCGACCCAATTGGGTTAATCACATCAACATCGTTTGCCGACGACATCGGCAGATTATATGGGAATACGTCATGATGGACGTTATTCATTCAAATATTTTGGCCACAAAGTTGTTATCAAAATTCTATGCTGTGGAAATAGAGACAAAATCCGTCCAAGTGTTACCCGATTCGCAAAGTAACTGAAGCAATTAATGCGCCACCATCTCGTTTTCTATGCAAATAATTTAAAGGCCAGCCCAATTTGACCTCTTGGAACTTCACTTCCAAATAAGGAATGTTTCAACTCCAAAAAAAAACGGAATGTTTTTTCCCCAGATATTCGTCAAAGTAAGATCCGAGTGTGTTTCCCGTTACATGTAAGTTAAATTCAGAACGATAGAGGCTAGAGCCGGTGTTTTTGTTTATTCGGCATTACGGCAATCAAACTAAACAGCTGTACGCGGGAACCGAACGTTTTGAATTAGCTGTACGTCATTGTTTGATTGCGGTACCCTTCTATTCGCTAGCTATTAATTCAGTGAGCACTTCACAAATTACTGGTGGTGAAAATAGACCAGATGCCCTAATTTTGTGCAAGACAGATCAAAGGTGAGAAAACAACGGTTCAAAAAAGGGTATGGGTTACGAGAGCCTAGAGGTTCTGCGAAAATGCCAAACGTCGTATGTGAAATAAAACTAAAAATACACAGCAGAACCTTCTCACTCAGAGAACCTCTGGCCAAAAGTAATAGGCACTGGGTATATTGTCGGTGCAGGAATGCGATCACTGATGTGTGGTTAAATGTTGCTTTGCGACAAGAGATTAAATTTAAATTTACAAAAATCTTCCTGAGGGAACTCAAGGCTCCAATAGTCGTCCGCTCAGGGAGTCAATATTCAAATAAAGACTCGGAAACTTGCTGAGAGCATCACTACAGGAAAGAACTACTAATATAAGAGCTGGCCTTCTATTCCATTAGACCAATACAAGCACAATATTAATAGCAATTTACAACAAATTTATTTCCTTCAGCAACGAATCCAACGTTACCCCCCAAAGGCAAGTGAAAACTATCTTCCTCGGTGATCTCCTTGAATATCCACATTAACCGGGATATTGAATGGAAAGGAAGGAGAAAAGATTAGTCCATATCTTACGGAAAATCCCATTCAATGACTTCTTACAACGTAAGTTCCGAAGGAAGATTATTTTACAGGAAAGACTCACCAAGTAGGCCGGATCAAGATGCACTAAGTATGATATATTATACTATAAGACTTGCAGGAAGCAGATGGCCGGACCATAGCCGCAGCGAACGGGCTTGATAACAATCAATGCTAAATTACACTGCTCAGCTATGATATAGTATTTTTTGAAATACAAACGAATCATGATTGAGGAGTCTTAATCATGATCAGCAAATCCTGATTTTTAAACTTGTGGAATTTTGTTACTATTACCGTCACATTATGTCACACATTCGTCTCCGACAAACAGGCAGCGAACCTCTCCTTCAGTACCCCAGATTTCCACTGCAATAAAATTAAATTCATTATAGACAATTCAATGTCATTCCCTCAGCCATATTTCCCCGGCCAATCCCTGTTGACTCAATCTCACATTACTGGATTTTTGCCGCACGGGGTGGATTCTTTGCTACAAGATGCAGATCCCAACTCTCCTGATATCTTCAGACGTAATGTTAGCCTGGTTTTGGCGGAAGTTCAAAAGCTGCAGGTCCTTGCAAGGACGGTGTTAAGTAGGATGTGCGTTTGCCTTGATCATATTTCAATATCGACGACCAGAGACAACCTGACAGACAAAGTGCATATCAACCTGGAATAGCGCCATATCACACGCAAGCTAACATTGGTCAACTTCATGGTCAACTCGCGTTAGTTCTTCAGATGCTTTGTCAGTCAGGAGTGGGTGCACTTCCTGTCCTGCCACTTCCTGAACCTGCGGTAGGCACCTCGATTCCCGCTATGCCAAACATACGAAAGGAAGAAGAATTGCTGGCGAGTACAATGAAAAGCTTGCAGACATTGTACGACAAGGTGCAGAAAAGCCAGGATAGTGCGGCTGTTGTTGGAAATTTGGTGGGTTTTGAAAAGGAGAAGGATGGCGTTCTGCCGGGTTCCGGGTCTAATGATGTGGTCAAGAAGAGTTGAAGGCCAGAAATCTGTATTTTCTTTCCCCTTTTATGACCAATACCCTCTGGCGTTGAAAACCTCTAGTCTTTGTGCGTCGGTCGTCGTCTACGGAGCATTGGACAGTCGTAGGAAGCATATAGTATACCTAAATATAAATGTATACTATGGTGAGTATGAGCAGGGCACTCAGCGAGCTTTAGTAATGGGCGGTGGGTTTCTCGATCATTGCGGATTGTGTGATCACCTGGTTTTTCTTTTTGAAATGAGAAAGGATACTACACAAGACGCAGAGCCTATGTGCTAGGACAAAGGGCTGTAAGAGGAGAGAAGGAGGGATGGGTGGGTCGGTAAAAGAAAACTTGGCAGGATCAAGGCCTGCATGGTGCTTGGCTTGAACCTGTTGGGCGCGTCGAGATCACTCTATCTCTACAGCCGTTCCTCCCTCCGAGACCATAAAAAATATAACCCCATGTTTATATATGACCATTGTGGTGCAGAGGATACAGGCCTATCATTCTTTTAACTGTCCCCACAGACGTTTCCGGATTCGCAGATCCCAACCGATCACATAATTCTTTTCTTTTCTAAATAAATATTCCCTGCTTTGCAAGTAATCTGAATTCTGAAGGCAAACATTTTACTGGGGGTGGCACAATCGATTTCTTAACTACTACTGTGGTGTTCTGACCAACTGTTCACAGATTTGGAAAATTTTGATCAAAAAATAAAATCGAAAGAAAAACATTGAAATTGTAACTTTGTGCATCACCACCGTAAGTGACTCTCTGCACAGTAAATCAGGAAAGACGAAATCGACACCAAATCCACTTTCCGGAATGAAAGAATTACATTTGATAGGGAAAGTACAGTCATGAATTACGGGATGGGCAGCAATATCCAACATCACCGACGTTCACGTCGAAATCCGTGAGTCGTCTGTCACCCGGTTCGCTGGTACCAACTTGAAGCTCTTTTCCAACGGCCAACAACGAGCATCCAGGAAGGATTGTCGGGAGGAGGGCTTGCAGGATCACATTGGGGTAAATACTTATATAGCCTGAGGATGTCTAGTGCCAAAAATGAGACTAGTATCTGAATTGAGTCCCGGCGATCCATCATTTCCTTGAAGAGTTCTTCGTATAACTGACTACACCATAAACGATATAGATCAGGTTCGTTCTTTTCGAGGCCGTCGATCAAAAAATGTTGTCGTTGCTTGACCACAACCGAATTCGCTTTGCATTCGAGCAAGATATGAATGTTTGTGTGAGGCCCCTTTGCGCAAAGTCGACATGTCCTCTCGGAAAGAAAGGTGAATGGTTGTTGCGCTCCACGAGGATCAGGAGCTGCTTTTAGATAGTTTGTACGGTCCAGTTGATCTCGAGCTCCTTGGGATTCCTGTAACAAGTAAACAACCGTCCAAGACTTCTTCTCTTCCTCTGAATCAACCTTCACATCGCGGGACAATCAACACAGAAATTGAGCGATTCTAAAATGTACCCACCAAATCACACAGGATCATCCGCTCCTCGTCCATCAAAACTAAGGGAGACTCTTCCTCGTCAGTCGGAAATTCAATTAAGCGTAAATCACGATGGAAGGGAAGCCAGGTATATACTTTGTTCTGCCAGTCAATTATGTCGACGGACCGTGGGTAAAAGTGAGCAAACGGCTTGGTACACTTCCTTGTATTGCACGGAAAATTCATGTTGAAGTCAAGGACCTCGATTCTAATTTTGTTTTCACCAAAAATTTGGGATGAACAAATTCGGCTACCACAAACGGAGGATGTCCTATGCATGAAGTTGAGCATCCGGGAATGTGTCAACACTGGCAAGTTGCAACTTACCTAGATAGTTCTCCAATTTCATCACGATCCCACATGCTCGTCCACCGAGGTGCCCAAGCGGGCCAATCCAAATTCAGAGGGAATCTCTGATCATTTTCACTCCGTTGTATCCGGCCTTTCCAGGACAACCATTGCCGCAATGCGTCGATATATACTTGGTTGCTGATCACCAGGTAAGCCCTACCGTCATTGAAACTCTCAACAGCCTCCTCATAGGAGAGGTATAAAAGATGCACAGATGTCTCAGGATTGGAATCAAAAGGGAAGGAGTCACCATTGGATGTTGAACTCCTGTCCCTATCAAAAGGCACGCCGGAGAAAAAGTCCAATCCTCGAACACTCCCGTTTGTTGAGATAGACAGTTGCGGAAGGTGAAAAATTCCAACAAGCTCTGAGGTAGCTGGGCTGCTACGTGAGACCTCCACAAAGACACGAAGTTCTATGCATCCAGATCGGCATGGAGGTAAACCTTCAGGGGTAAGTGTACTGATGACGAAGCAACCTGGCAACGGGGATAGAAGGAGGTCTCGAAATCCTCCCGGATTGGATGTCTTTTCGGAGTCCTGTATAGAGTTTGAACGGAAGTCGTCATGATAATAGAAAATAATGCATACATAAACGAGACGTCCCGTAGTCCAATCCCAAATAATACCCCGACGAAAGTCAGAGCCAAAAGTTGGATAATAGACTAAAGCTAGGAGATCGCTATGAAGGAATATAACCTCCTGGTCAGGTTGCATCTGGACAGTTTCGTTCAAGGGCATTGAATGTGTAATGATAGGCTGCGCGACACGAGGATGAGGCCGTGTACCATGCGACGATAGCTCAAGAAATTTGATGAAGGCACTGTTGTTCCTAAGTGAATAATGACAATGAATTTCTGTTCAAAGCGAAAATGCAGGGAGGATTCACCCGTCTTCAAAGCATAATAGGACCAGCAAATCAAGTTCTCGGTCGATCACAACATCTTGTACATTTTCCTGGGAAATTGTGAGAAACGGTTTTGGGGGTTGTGTGGCGTCCAGTTTGCGAAGATCCCACACGTGAAGCGTTAAATCGTCCGACACGCACGCGAAAAGGCCACGGAAAAGCCTTTCTCGTTGAATCCCCGGGGTTGGGGACGTAATCCTTATAAAGGGACGCGAAGCTACAGGTAGGGTCAATCGCGAATCACGGTGCGCATCGATTAGCTGCTGTGCCATCACGGTGGATTGAACTGGCGAGGTAGACACAAGCTGTGATCGGGCCAACTCGATTCTCAAAACTATATCTTTAGAGCTGTATACAAAATTGTGCATCTCCTTGGAAGTCTGTCATTTTTGATACCAAAGTTAGTGGCGACTATAATGCCAAAATCAAATTTAAATGGACTAACCATAGAGACCCGAAGAAGAGATCGATGACCGATATTATTTAGAATCTTGCATTTGAGTTCAGGAGGCAAGGCGAGGAAAGTAAAATGCGAGGGAGGAAGGGAAGACATCGTCCTCGTTAGAGAGGCAGCCTTTGAAACTGCCCTTTTTATACCCGGGGGTGTATTTGTATCGGATCTCCTAGATGCAAAATCCAATGTCAGCTGCACTCCATTTGGGCCACTCGGAATCAGGGTCGGATAATACGCAATGCCACGACTCATCTCTTCTTCTGCATTTTCCAAAGATTAAAGACAAATTTGCGACAAATTGTCTACATTTCTCCTCTCGGGTTGACCTTTCAGACAATGGGGGTCGAAGGTAGCTTTGTCGGCGAGAGGTTGAATCTTCGATTGCCATCAATTTCACACGCACGGACACAGCAATACGCTTTGGTCGTGTCCTTGAAAAGGATTTGGCACACGTATAATAAAAAAACCACAGCATATACAAAAGGGGCGGAGGAAAGACAATGAGGCCCATTTCCCTACCCATACACCAATTTAGACCTGATTGACTTATATGGTAAGAACGCTTTGATGTGACAAATCACCGCAAGGATCAGATCTCAGAAAATTTTTTTACATGCGATTCTCATCTGATAGGTCACCCTTCCTGGATAATTCATGCCACGACTTCATAAATATTGCACACAGCCGGAATTCTCGGGCTCGAGTAAATTTATCCCCGGTTCTAAAGTTCTTCGCAAATCTGTCTCATTCTTGTTGAAAACTTGATAACTGCACTGTGTAGACCGTTTTCGCTGCCATTGTCTTGGGACTGAGAAAGGTTGAAGACCACAGTCAGAGGCTGATAGTCGAAGGAAACACTCGTAGCCGAGGCTTCTCATGAATTCAGAGTGGCTTCAACGGTGCCTGAAGTGTTGACGCTGATCATCTATTTGATCAACGCCAACGCAAATGAAAAATAGTGATCGGCGATACTTGGATACTTACCAAACCACTGACTCGGAGCTCGTCAAGGCTTTTAATCTCCTCTACAATTTTGTAAGGCTAGGTGATAGGGTCGATGGAAACATGACATTCGTATTACCTAGTTCAAGAATGTTGTCGCACATGCGGTCTATGACCCATAAGATCAGCAATCTGGCAGACTTGCAGAGTTTGTTGGCCTGAAACTCAGATTTATTGCTCATGACTATTTTTCGATGCTCCGGAAGAAAAGACGGTCTCAAGGTGAGCCTTTTTGTATGCTTGGCTTCTCTGACGTCGCGTAGCATCGATTGTCGTCAGAAATATATGAAGAGGAACAGCTGTGAAGATTTTTTTCAACCATTTGCATTTGATCTGGAGGTCATACGCGATTTTCTGACTCGCTGATCCTAAGAGCGGATACATGGAATGAGGGGACACTCCCGCTATCGAACAAAGACACGATCAATCAGTTTACCCTAGAGATAAAAAATTCAGTACTTACTTTGTGTAAATGAACACCCATTATGTCATATTGTGGCGTCCAGATAATAAGCAGTAGAATCAACGATTGACTTCGCTACCATCCTGCCAGCGGTCAGGTACATGCTGGAATCAGATACTGATTCATCTAGCCCTCTTCTATGGCCCAAGTCGAGGAAGGAGTCAGTGCAACGCGTGGGAAACTGATGCGGAACATGCCGCCACGGCACCGTGCACTGAGGCGGATCTCGACTCGAAATTGGGTTCGGTGATCTTGTCTTTCCAATTGGTGTGTTCTCAGGTCAATGCTAAAGATAATTTAACCATTTATTCAGTAATAATTGACTATAGGAAAGGCGACCATTGAACAAACGCTTCAGTGTCCCTAAGCGAACTCGAAAGTTTTTTTTTTCAACCACCCTATCCACAATCTCATGTTTTGAAAAATCGAATGCCTCCGATCCGTAACAACGAAGTCATCGACCTCTCCTCGTCGTCGCCCATAGCGTCTCCCCCTTACGTATCACGCATCCAGACGCGTTCTCAATCTCGTGTTAGGTCAAAGACACCTTCCTTCCCCACTGCCACTGGAAGCAATACACGAGCTGATTATACGAATGCAAAGAAAACTGACAAGGTCCGAGCAAAAGCAAAGGACAAAGGAAAACAACCGCTGAGGCAGTTGTGTCCTGTGATTGAGCTTAGTGACTCGGAGGATGAGATGGGAAAGGAAGTTGGTGATGGGCCAAATGGAATCATAAATCAGGCGTCCTCCTCGCGAGAACTGCTGGTCGAAGTGGGCTCAGACGGGGGTTCTATTCTACAGCAACAAGCACATGCCAATGCAGGCGACGTGCTTTCATCTCCAAAACCAGACTCAGAAGTGAAAGTGGGCAATCATCCCCTTTTTCTGCCTTCATCCCCCATTGTAGAGAAGGAACATGAGAACGAGGGTGTCCCTGAAGCCGGTGGATCTAAGAATATAGGAGAAAACCTTACGAACGACGGTGACATCGGTTTCGGGAACAAACCTTTTTTGCGTATTTTGCAGGCAGGACACGAGGCGGGAAACGAGGCAGGCCCTATAGCAGGTCCATCTCAACCCGCGCCACCAGCTGTAGCTTCTTCCCCTTTTCCCGTTCCCCCTCCACCCGTTACACCCAACCCTGAGCCTGCACCGACTCTTGCAGTTCCTATTGACCCCTCAACACAGACTGAAATCCGTATCCTCGAAATCATCCCCGACATTGACCCTTCCTTCCTCCGCCCGCTGATAGCGACTCACCTGTCTACATTCTCCGACGATCCCGTACGCTTGACGGAGTACGTTCTGGGTGTGATTTTTGAAAAAGGAGATGACGTCCCGAGGATTAAGGGGAAGGGAAAACGGAAGAGTGAGATTGGTATGGGTGCAGATGGGGCGAAAGAGAATGAGGTTGATGAGGAAGGGAGGCAGGGAAAGAAGGCAAAGGTGGATTGGGCGAGTAAGGATCGCCCTTGGAGGGGTGGACAACACTACTTCGACTTAGCTTTAGTAAGTCTGCATCCCTGATGTTCTCGACAAGAAAGAAACGCGCATATATTCATTCCTAATCCATTCTTGTTACTGTAGATCCACCTACAAGCCTCCTTTCCGTATATCATGAAGCGGTTTATCCGAAACGAACTCCTTCAGCACAACTCTCACTACGCACCGACTCATCTTGCACTCTCGGCATCACAGAAGGGTCAGGGGAAACCATATGAATCGAAAGTGACGAAGTATAACTTTGAGAGGGACAGAAAGAAGTTGGAGATGTGGAATGATGAGGTGTTGGAGGAGGAGAGGAGGTGGGTTGTTGAGCGAGCCAGGGAGCTTGAGGAGGGGGCAGATAGAACTCAGACGAAGGGAAAAGGAAAAGAAAAGGCACCAGTCGATGAAGAGCCTGAACTTGAAGAAGGCGAAGGGATCGAGTGTCAGTGCTGCTTCTCCGAGTATGCCTTTGTGAGTTATATTTTTCTCCCATATTCAATATCCGACATTTTGCGTGCTCTTTTTTACTCAGGCAAACATGGTTCAGTGCCCTGAAACCCACCTCTTTTGCAAGACTTGCATCTCACAATATGCTTCGACCCAGCTCGGCTCGCACTGCACCACGCTCGTCTGTATGCATCCTTCCGAATGTAAGCAGCCCTTCCCCGAGTCCGAGCTTCGGCGCGTGCTAGACAGCAAGCTCATGGACTTGTACGAGCGTGTGAAACAGCAACAGGAGATTGAAAACGCAGGTATTGATGGATTAGAGGCGTGCCCATTTTGTGATTGGAAGTGTGTGATCGAGGCGAGTAACGAGGAGGAGAAGTTATTCAGGTGCGGGAACGAAGATGGAGGATGTGGAGTTGTAAGTTGTAGGATGTGTAAGAAAGAGGTTTGGGATATGATTTTTCCGAGATATTTTTTGGCATTGGAACTGACGGTTTCTTCAGGATCACTTGCCAAAGAGTTGTAAAGGTAAATCACCCCCCTGCATTTTCGTTTTTTTTTTTCGTATTGAAGGGGGTATTTTAGAGGTCGAAGACGACAAACACCTGAACGGTCAACATGCCATTGAAGAGGCCATGAGTACGACTCCTCGTTATGCTTCCCTCTTAACTATTCTCAAGTTTGTTCTTAGCTCGAGCTCTCATGAGGAAGTGCCCAAAGTGCCAAAAACCGTTCATCAAAGACGCAGGCGTTAGTCTACCTTTCCTCTACTCGTTTGGGATATTCACAGTTCATTTTCGGTGTACAGTGCAACAAAATGACCTGCCCACACTGCCGCACGACCTCGTGCTACGTTTGCCGGCAGATCATCAATGGCTATGACCACTTTGACCAAACCGCGCCAAACGCGCCTTCCTCTAGCCGGAAGAGCAACAAATGTTTGCTCTCGGATTCGGTCGAACAGAGGCATGTAGATGAGGTGTGTTTGTTTCGTTGGGTCAAACGAACCTAAGGAATTTATCTGCTTCAGGTGAAAGCAGCTGCTGAGAAAGCGATGGCTGAATTCAAAGCAGCTAATCCCGATGTCGACGAAAATGCGATTAAGGTTGACGTTCCCACTGCCCCAACCGTTCTGCCTGCTCTTGCCCCATGGTTCCCAGCTGCTCAACGGTTCAACGTCTATGGGGCTAACGCTGCGAATATGAATCATAACAACGCTTTTAACTTCCCGGCTATGAACGCACATCAGGCGGGGTTCCAGCAGCAGGTAGCGCAACATCAAGTATATATGCAGCAGCAGCAGCAGCAGGCGATGGCGATGGCGATGATGGGGCATCAGCCTGTGCAACCGCCATTTGTGCAGCCCGCAGGTGGTGCTGGTCTTGGTGTAGGTATAGGTGTAGGTGCTGGTGTTGTTGGAGGCGGTAATGTCAATGGTGTTGGGCGTAGACGCGGCGGAAGAAGACGCCAGCAAGCCAATGTGCATGTGCGTAATAATAACAATAATAATGCACAGCTGTTGCCCCAGTATAACGCGCCTCCTGCTCCACTTAATGTACCCGTTCAACCTTTCCGTGGGTTGGCGGAACTCGCTGGACCTCAGCCAGGTGGGAACTTACAGCCACACTTACAATTGATAAACGAGACGAACGAGCGAGTCAGGCGGAATGTTGTGTTGATGCGGCAGGAGCGAGATAAGATCGCGAGGGAAAGAGGTGAGGCACGGAGGCTTGAGCAACAAGCACCGGACAGGGGGGTTGAAATGAGGTTGGAGATGGCGGGGCAGAGGCTCCGTGAGAGGGAGCGAGCCCAAGGACCGACGAGAGAGGAGATGACGACGAGGGGGCAGGAAGAGTGGAGAAGGGAGAGGCTTCACGCTGAGGCGATGAGGAGGCATGAGATCGAGCAACCGAGGGCTCTAGGTATGGGTATGGGCGTGCATATGGGCGTGCCAGGTTTTGGAGCTAATTTACAACAAAATATAGGCAGGGCACCTGCGCCCCATAGGAAGTAAACCTATCAAATTGGCTATGGTTGTGGGGTGTTTCTGTTGCTTCTCTCCCTATCCTCTTCTCTTTTGCTCGTTGACATCAACCTCTCACGCAGATTATTTGAGTGTGCTATAGCAGCCTTTCAAGAAATTTATTTTCAATATGTAGTCGAATTTATCCTAACACTTTATGAATTTTGTTATATTATATTCACTCAATTTTACCTCACTATTACGAATTAGTACCCAGCAATTATGACTTGAATTCCACCTTATTTATCACGGCATTGTACTGTGTATATATCTATAAGACGTGGAGCAATTGACATTGTTTTTGAATTGTCCGCCGCGTTACACAGAACACACGTGGTTGTTACGCGTCGCGGTTTCGAGTGGCGTGTCGGGGGAAGTTTTATCTTCGTTTCTCCAAAATTTATCTTTTTCCCGGTTCGATGGCTGGTCCCAAATACCCGAAAGTTGTTGGTAAGTTAGTGAGTTGTTACTAATTTGCATTTACTATCTCACCTTTGTCATAGGATATGACCTCGTGAAGCAAATTGGTGGAGGCGCCTTTTCTACGTGAGTGCTCAACTTGACGTTGTTTGTGACGAAATCACTCAAAAGACACCCTCCGATCGACTACCAGTGTTTTTGAAGCAGTGAATGTTACGGAACACCGTATTGCTGCATGCAAGGTGATCTTGCTCACAGAGTCTACAACTGAGAAGGAGAGGAAAACAGTGGAGAAGGAGATGCGCGTGCACTCTGCACTCAAACATCAGCACGTTCTTGAATTCCTGAATGCTGTGGTGGTAGAATTGAAACATCAGGCCATTTATGTCCCCGGAATTTACATGTTAATAGAGTATGCTGGTGGTGGCGATCTGTTCGACAAAATTGGTATGTTTTTTTTTTGTATTATTTACATGACAGAGATCTGAAATTGTTTGCAAAGCCCCCGATATTGGAGTTGATGAAGACCTAGCGCATTACTACTTCCTTCAACTCATTTCAGGAATGGTAAAATAGTATCTTCTTGCCATTAGAATGCTTTTGAGCAGCCCCTTCCAACCAGAATTACATCCATTCTCAAGGAGTCTGCCATCGTGATTTGAAACCTGAGAACCTGTTGTTAGACACAGCAGGTAACCTCAAGATTACTGATTTCGGCCTGGCGGCGGTCTTCCGTCTGAAGGAGTCGGGAAAAACGAGAGCTCTGACAGAACGATGTGGTAGTTTGCCTTACGTAGCTCCTGAGGTAATTCTGTCCCAGACTACTCTTTCTCTTAACTGACTGACAAAGGTCAGTTGAACAGCAATGCACCATATTACGCAGAGCCCATTGACGTTTGGGGTATTGGTGTGATCCTCTTTACCCTTCTGGCTGGCAGTGAGTTCTACACGTTTTAAATAGTATTCAACTACCGATCTTAAAACACTATCTTTACACCAGATACTCCTTGGGATGAACCAACCTCCAATAGTCACGAATTTGTGCGGTATGTCAATATGGCCATCTTTTCTGAACCGCCATGGAACCGCATCTCTGCTTCACCCCTGTGTGCGTTTCTAGTCTAAGCTATTAAGAACATGCGCTCATAGCTCGCTCGCTTTTTAGCCCTCATCCGCGGCATGCTGACTGTCAATGCGGCAGAACGGTTCACGTTGGAGGATGTATTTCAACATCCGTGGTGCATTCGGTGGGATACTTTTATCCTAATGACTTTCATCATTAAAATCGAGGTCTTCTGTCTGATAGACCGAGTCAGCTTGTGGGTCAAAATCCAATGGAGATCGCCGACAGGTTAATCAGCGTTATTCGAGAGAGTGGCGACCTGCGTGTCGCCGCGCCAAATTTGAGTGCAACGTTTGTCTTCCTCATTCAGGTGTTGGAATTTATTAATCTTAATCAATCGTCATAAACTGGATCCCAGTGACATGGATGTAGATGAAGACGAAGTTATGCGTTCAGCTACCCACCAGTCTCAATTCACGCAATCTTTGATGCTCTTCGTATGTTTCTTTGATCGATGTTGTCTTCACATACCCTCATCCTTTCCAGTCGCAAACACAATCTGGAACTCGTTATACACCGCATTTAACACGATTCTATGCTTCGCTTTCACCATCGCTTCTCATATCTCTCATTAAGGAGTATCTCGAAAGCAAAAACATCCAATACAGATCTCTACCTCCCGCAACCAGCGAACGTGGCGCTGAGGAATACAAGCTTCGTGTCGGTGGACGGGATCTGAGGAGCGAAAAATTCAAAGGGTGGGTTGAGGTAGAGAAATTTACTTGGAACGGCGGCGACGGCAGTTTTTGTTTGATGAGGAAAGATGAGGTTCATTCTTTTCTTTTCGTAATCATGAAATGGATGCAATCCTGATCATCATCGTTGTAGGGCAACCCGCTGTCCTGGAAACAGCTTTGGAAGGCCCTTGTAACTTCAGACCTTGTCGAGCCTCACGTTCTACGCAAGTGAAAAATGCAAAGAAAATGCTTCCCGACTTCGCACCAGGTGTACGACAATCTAATTAATCTTAAATCTTTTTTGCATAGCTCCATATATGTATCATACATCTACATGTTCACCATTACTTCTTGTTTTTGATCTGATCGTTTGGGGAGCGACTACATCCAGATATTCATCTAGGCCATGTATACGGAGTCATGAATTGCGCACGAAAGAAATAGCGGGTCCATCGCGTTTTAGCACGCCGATATTTACTACGACCACGTCAATAGTGCACACAATTATAAAACACTTGTAGAAACACATACCGGGCCTTCGCTCCCATCCTTTCTTATGTAGGTTTTGCTTACTGTTTTTCAGGGCAAGGGTGCGATCAAGGAACCTGTTAATTTTGTGGGAGGGCATAGTTGAAGGCACAGTAGGTGCGGCTGTGTCTGGAAGAACGCGAATCACGCGAGACCTAACGAAAAATAAAATATATATTCAGGAGGAGGAAAAGAAAAAAGAAAGCTGACCCAACGACAATATCTTTCTTCGCCTTCGATGACTTCCGCCGTTTTGCAGGAGGTGTGGGAAGTGGATCGCATTCCTTAGTCTTCCGTTTCACGTCTACTGACGCTGAGGAACGGAACGCAGCAGCGAAGAGTTCGTCGGGAAGATAATCTGGGTTGACCTTGACTGGGGAAGACCTTTTCGTAACGGACATGCCATCGTGGTCGCTTTCACCGGATTCGTCACCACCCTCATCCTGATCGTCTTCGTCTTCTGCTTCCCGCACCGCACGCGCCATCCTTTTTCCAAGCACCTCTGTCCCTCCATCTTCACCCCCATCATAAACCGATTGTCTCGTTCTTCCAAAAACACTCCTCGCACTCTCCCTGTTCCTATTCACGTCAGCCCTTTCCTTGAATTTCCTATCCAATGCTTTGTTTTTCTCTTTCTTTGCCCTACGTTGACTTGCCTCGGCATTTCTCCGGTCAGCCTCAAGCATCTTTGTCTCCTTCTTCGACTCGGAGAGAGAGATGGCTTCTGGTTCTTCTTCATTTTCACTTTCTGATGTTGAGGAAAAAATTTGTCTGGCGTATGGAGGCATTGGCAATCTTCAGTTTGCGCCTTGGCAGCAAGTAGAAGACAACCTCTTATGTAAGCTAGTGGAAATCCGTCTAATTTGGGTCAAACCTCTGATATGGGGTTCAAGATAATAGATTATACCTATGGACATGCCGGAACTTCCTATACCAAAAACTCCCACTTGACTCGCACCTTGCTCCCACTGCTCGAACCTGTTTTGTGATGATAATTTGATCACAAGTCACCTTCTAGCCTGAACTTTGAACTAAACCGTCTACTGGTCATTATTGCAGAGTAGATAGCCAATTTTATTCTCAATTCAATCCAAGAATTCAGTAATTTACATGCAAAGAACACAATTCGGACAGAAAATATGCGCGAGTTAGTCATTTTGCAAATTTGCT
>QDKV01005117.1_pt1 | contig 28088 bp, 24 predicted proteins | sample 1861101 | NCBI WGS metagenome assembly QDKV01 (sample SAMN04275158, study PRJNA302643) | Fungus metagenome, whole genome shotgun sequencing project. | isolation source: fruitbody | host: Mallocybe terrigena | place: Sweden | collected 2013 | reverse complement strand
TGTGTGTTTTTGACCAATATTCTGGGCATCCACCCATGAATATATATAATTTTGGGACAAGGATGTACTCATAGATATTTATTTAATGAACATATTTGCATCATCTCCAAGGTGGTATGTAACCTGAGGAAGGGGAAAAGGCCAACTGTCCCACCGACTGGTGGTGTCCCACTGACCGGTGTATTACTGTAGACCCCGACGCGCTTTGATGGACATGAGGGGAGACAACAAAGGTATCATCGTATCTGCTAAAAAACGAATCCACGTGGCCACAGAAGTAGACGGTGAATAATCGTGCGTTTTATCCGATCCGCTTCACAGGCACGGCCATGTCAAAGTGAAATTCCTTCATACTAACCGCCATCTCGACATTTTAGAATCGACTAGTGCCGACAGGCTACAGCTTAACGCTTATCCCCAAAGAGCATTTCAGCGAGCATTTCGTTGAAGAAGTGGTTAAGGGATATAGGCATGCAAAATTGATCAACGTGTACAAATAAGTTATGCCCCAGCGAAGACGCGCTGGGATGTAGATAACACATAGATATCAGGGTTATGTTTATTGACGTAGAGTATTTGAACGAACATCAGATACCAAGCGTAAGGTGGAGCATCTTTGAAGATTATTGAGGACGGATAATGACAATAACTACTGACTAGCAAGAGCGAAGCGATTGAGTTGAAGAGGCCCAGAGGGAAAAGTTATCCTAGAACATTGGTCGGCGTCGGCTTTGAAAGGATCTGCTTCAATTTATGGAGAGCTTTCCGCTCTTCCTTTGACCTTGTTGTCCCAGTAGTGAGGAATTGGAGATAAGCCAAAAGTTTTTGCTTTGGGGTCAACACTGCAGGGTTCTTCCAAAATGTTAAGTATCTAACTCTTTCGTCGTATGAAACCTATTGACTCACCTTTGGTGCGAAATGGACAATGCCTTAGATAACCAATTAATATCATCGAGCCCCAGTGTGATAGAATCCTACCATCAGTGGTAACAATATCATACTTGTCCAAAATTCTATTCACCAACTTAATGAACTCTGCAAGCATCAAGCTACGCTACCAAGGGAGTTAACTTGAAGGAACTACGAAAAATCTTTGTCACGTACACCATGCATGAAGGGACACCAAACGGAGTCTTCGACTAACGCAATTTCCGCCGTCGAGTTCTACAAAATTTGTAGGCTCATGTATAACGTGACAGCAAGACGTCGACCTACAACTTCAAGCAAAATTTGGAGTAGTACAATCGATGGACGAAAAATGATCTTGAACCCTATATCAGCATCCTATTGGAGAGTTGCATCTTAACCATAACTTACTTCTCTGTGATTACGTTCTTCATCACTTGGACGACGCCGCAGAAATTGGATGAATCTCTCAAAGTTTGCACGCCTTCCATAGACTGGAACAGATGGAATGTAGTATCTAGGAAGGTCGCTAAACGGTATTGAAGCGATCCCATGTTCCCATGCGACCTTGCTCAAAGCAATAGATATTCCACGAAGGAACAAAGCACATGGATATTTTCCCTCTGCGCTGCAAGCCAATTCGTTTGACCCTTCTATGGGAGCACCATAATTGTCCTTCCAAATCCTTCTTGATTTGTCGTCCAAATAATGAAACACCGTTGGCCTCACCGAATCCGAAGGGTTTGGAGGAAAGCATGCAGTATTCCAAATTTTGGCTTTGTCGGTTCCTGTGACCACAAACAAAGTGCTATTGACATTTGGATCGAAGCCTGGTATATCGCTGTAACCATTCAAAAATTGATACCAATCCGACGCGTGGTCCTTTACATAGGAAAACAGCTTGTGCGTTTCAACGAGGTCTTCACGGGTAACACCTTCCGGAAGGACGAGCACAGCACCTTCACGCGCGTATGAAGTGAATTTAATCTCTCTAGAAATAACAATTAGAACAAGTGGGTCAAAGGATCACTTTCAAAACCTACAGCGGTTGCTCAGAAATACGGGTGTAATTTATGCCTTCACTGTTAATGATGCTGCCAGGCTTGAAATGTTCTGTTGACATCTGAATTTTCCACTCGGGTAGAGGGGGCTCAATAGGCCGAAAATTGAGAGGCATCTCAATTTCCTGTATTGGGTGGTCTCGAGGGTAGAAGATGTTAAAGTGATACCAAAATCCGCCTTCGTGGTTTAAATATCCAACATCACCTATAGAAGGGCCTTGTTGAAAATGAGCTTCAGGTCTAGTGGATGGAGTTAATTGCCAAGGAGGAAAGCCATTTCCACTGGCCATCAAAGAACGACAATATATTGCTGCTCGGTAGGAAGAAGTTGCAGTCGGATAGTAAATGGGAAATTGTGTTTTGGGAGTAGGTTGTTGATATGATTGCTGTATGGAATTGGAACCTAAAGCAAAGTTGGTTATCCGTATTTAATGATCACGGGAAACCCACTCTGGAGAGAATCAATTTGACGTACCATCTTCGTCCGGTTGTTGGCCGTTTTCTTGATCCATGAATGTCAAGATACGTGCTGGTTTCGACAGAAAAAAAGATTGAGGTTCTCCTTGAATTAAACAAAGGATGTGTGAGGTTGAAGAGCAGAAATGTTGTGAACTTTTGATCGTTGGCATGATGCATGACAGGTACGTAAGTGCCATAACGCAGCGAAGTATAACTTCTTTGCCTTGTCGATTCACAGTAAGTCTTGGCTCAACCAACGCAAAACATTTATCCCTTAGGGTTATTATGAATCTCGACCTGCAAGCGGACTCTCAGATCTGTTATTATTGCCGGTGTGCTGTACAACGCGGGGGAACAGCGCCCGCATCAAACAATGGGTAAGATAGTCATTCTATGGCGAATAATATCCTTTTATATTCCACTATTCAAGAGTGTCTGCTGTGGCCTTGCAGCCTGAAAGTAGCATTAGTAGTCAGAACTCTTGCAATAATAATCAGGGAAGCTACAACACCCTGACAACGGATTCTCGGATTATTGTTAATCAAAACAATTTTTTTGGTAGTGGTGAGCTAGAGTATTAATAGTCATCAAAGATGAGTTACTAAAACTCTGGTTCTGAGGGGCAGCGAGGGAAGGCGGAGAGATGCCAATTGTCCCTTTTCATATGTGAGTCTGTCCTCTACAATGTCGAAATTAGACTCTTGCATTGCGTTGAAACCCGTTGACAGACTCGAGAGCCTATCCATCGAGAGAGAATATTCGAATCTTCACTCCATCAGGCAGTCTATAACTTCGAATGTCGGTGCGTCTCAAGACAAACCATCTGCTGGAGTGAATGTTGGTTCGTATAACGAAACTATGGGTGTAGCTGCTAGGACGGTTAGTGTTTATTGTTGCTTTCGTGATTTTGGGTCAAAAGCATGACCTGTATCGCAGAACTCGCATGGAACTACTGGATCAGAATCTACAGAAAGTAAGTTCCGCCCCTATGTCCTGAATTGAAAGATCCATTCTGAGGCTCGTTAGATCAACCCGTCCGAAATAATAGCTGCTCAAAATGTCAAAAAGTAACAGCACCGTCTGAGAAGGTGATTTGATAGTGATGCTGTGAATAGGAAGAACAAAAACGTGATATTTTTTGCAGGACTTGTTAGACAGGACTGGAACCCATCTTCAGAATCTCGACCGTAGATATTACGAGCCTACAGAACCTTACTCGAAGGTGACCTATTTTTCAGGTTTTGAATTTTATATTTAGAAACGTTACTATAACAGCATAGTCGACTTGCTTTGACGAGTATTGATGAATCGACAAACACGAAAGGTAAGTATAGTTATGGGCCTTATGGCACTAAAAGCGTCTAATTCCATTAACGATGATCAATCAGGTCAGGTTTTCCGGACGGACCACCGCGAAACCCAGTCTTTGCTTGATCGGATCGTTGGGTCTGTGAAGAATCGCTTGTCGACGCACCGAACCGTAAACCAGCGATCAAGTAGGTATAAATTATTCAATGAACAGTTGCATCCCTTTTTGGATAGAGCAGTAAGCAGTCATCAATTCATCACCACCCTTCCCTTTTTGAGCTCGCTTAGAATGTGGAAAAATACCTACCAAAAGCGATGAGTGGAAATATCACTAAATTTATGCGCGCAAGTCACCTCGGAAGTGAGAACGTGATTCCGCTCTGGAATCCTAGCTCAAGTCTGAGGACAGGGCACAGGCGGCGCTTAAGGTGTATAGATGTCGGAGACGTGGGGGTAATCAACGCGCATGGTGGCTTTGATGCAGTCTTCAATGTCCTCTTGGACGAAATTACCAACATCTCATGCGGCTACGAGTCGTTGCCCCCCAATTTCTCCAAGTTTGTCGCTTCCAGAGTGCCCAAGAAAGATACCTGGGATATCAACGAAGCAATAGACGTCGGGGCTTGTGGTGCGATAATCCCTGGCAATATTCGTGCGGCTGGGGCTCAACCCTATTATACAATCGGATTCAGCAAAGACACTGAAACAGATAAGGAAAAGTAAGGACAGACCTTTTTTGAAAACTGAGTTTTTATGGAATAACCTAGGCAGGGCTTGCTTCACTCAATATCGCCAATGCCAAAAGGAAAGGATCACGCCATTGTTTACCTGCCCGACGGCGCAAAGAAATTCTCCTTGCTGCCAATGAAAGTTTTAGAAATTCGCGAATATGTCCATGTCCAAATGCCCAGGTGGCAGTTGTTTCTAGAAAACCTGCAGGTCTCTAACCGTTCACGACCCTTACTCCTCACCGCCGTATGGGTAGCAAAGAGGTTTGCCTGCGCCGCATACGTTGGTAACAGCAAATCTAAATCAACCTCACATGCGAGTCTGTGTCGGGAATCTGGTGACAAAATCAAATGGACAGAGTCTGACGGGTTCATCACGATAATTGAACCAGTAGGTGGTGGTGATATGGGCGATCTATGTTTTGGAATTGAAGGTCTTGAACTCTCTCTGCAGAAGAAGCCAGAAAAATCCTAATTCACAGCTTTTAAGCAATGATACTATTTGTTCTCTGGAAGACTGACAATAAATTGTCGGAGAAATCTAATTTTAGTGATAACGCGCTGTCACGCGTGATACATAACTCGACACTCAGTGTTTGGTCATGTTGAAAATTCGAGTATGGTTACTATGCACGATTTGTATGTGAAGAAGACTCAAAGCGTACAATACTTGTTATATCGACAATCTCGCAAAATAAACGACTGAAAGATCAGAAAGATCAGGAGGAAAATGTGAAAAGTCAAAGTCCCAGCCAAGTATGACGCCATTCCAGGTCCCTCAACCTACGGTTGTGGGAATAATTTGACACATGTGACATATACATGGTCCGTGCGTTCACTTGAATTATATATAAGGCTGCCAAAATGGTTTGGGTTTTTCATCTCTTGTGCTCGGGCATGTACTGTTGCCAGTGAAGTTTCTACTGAGGCGCAGTTTTTTGCTGATTGCAAATTACACATCCGAACCCGTCTGTTAGCTTCGGCTTCCAGCAATTTTTGGAAAACCCTTTACTAATTTCTTAGTTCAAAATGTTGTCTCTGATGATGGTGCTTGTGCACTTGAAGAGAATCAAAAATACGATAGATTACATGTGTTGCACAATAGTTACACAAATTCAGATCCTTCTCCAACTTCCAACAATAAGTTGTTTGAAATTTGATACGATTAAGAAATAAACATTTTATGAATCTTCCTGGTTGTCGAATTCAGTGTTCAGAACATTGCCACTTTCCATATAAAATTCAGATTATGCAAATGATTGTGGTCAATTTATTCCAGTATTAAGAACAGCATGGGTGGTGAATCGCAGGTATAGTGTCTAGACACGCAGTAATGCAGTAACAAATGTGAAGAGAAAGAAAACCAGAATAATGTTACGCAAACGAGAAACAATGGAAGAATGACAGTATTAAAATCCTTAACCTTACTCAGAGTCTCCTTGCGCCACCAACCAAACCTTCTATTGAGTGGTGCTCAAGATCGTTCCTGGCCTTCAGAATCGCCGCATGCATCTCCTTCATTGCGTTACCCAACTTCACTCCGAATTTACTCAAAATCTCTCTTTGCCATTGATCGTACTTGGCATTCACCCTTGCTTGCACCTGCTCGTAGTCGATGACACACACGCCAAATGACCTTTGTGTCTCAGACGTATCGAATGTCGTGCGGGTCTTCTTGATCTCAGTGAGGAGCTGTTGCCAATGCGCCAGTGAGTCGCCAAGCCGGTTGAACACATATTCAGCTTCAAGATCCCATAAAGACTGAAATTGGAGCCATTTTCCAACGTAATCTTTAAGGTGTTGAACCTTTGTCTCTATTAGCATGAACGGCCGTTCGAGGGTATTGTCGGGGAATTGTGTCAGCTACAAAATCGCCCGTCAGCTGAGAACAAAGCGACTACGTCCCTTGGACATACCAATGAAGTATACGTCGTCTCAGCTGCTGATGCGCCTTGCATCTGCAGCCCTATCTCGTACCGCGAGCTTTGAATCCGGCGTAGCCGACAGACGACACCTTCTCATATTCATCAACACCAGACAACACAACTGGACTTAAACGAAGAACTTACCGAGCCAATCGTGAAGTTGCTTGATCCAAGTCGCCCTTGCGTACTCTATCGGCGGGTCCAAGAAAATAACCTGGTTTTGTATCCGAATTTCGTGAACGATGGGCTTAACAATCATATGGTTTTCCATGAACTGCGGCGCAACATCACTTATGGACAAATTTTTTAAAAAGAGCTGAACCAACCTTCTCTTCTTTTATCCTCTTGTCACCTCTCCTTTTATTCATCACATCCCTTAGCGGTGCATCCCTCCGAATACCGGCATCGTCATCTGTTCGATCAAATTCAGTACACCAGACCTGGATGATCTGCGTAAGACGCTGAAGTAGGATGCCCTCGATCCGCTTATCGAGTTCGGCTACCCAGTAGTCGAGGTTGGCATAACCTTCCAAATTGAGTCGGTCAATCTATAAAATGTCATGGCCTGCACAAAAGGATTACAAAGCCGAAGACCTACGGCAGCTTGAATTTTGCCTAGAAGCTCCGAGAATGCGTCTGCTGTATAAGAGCATGTTGCGAGATCTTCAACTGCTCGTAAGATGTCTTTGTACAGGTCGATGACACTATTTGTTTTATCCTAGACGAAAGGGTGAATAATTGCCTAATAAGATTAACACACAGGAAATCTACTTGAAGCACCGACACCACACTAGCGAAATCCCGCACGAACAAAATATGTTTGTTATCTCGTCCGTCTGATGCTGGCACGTATCTCGAAGTGTCGTACTGATTAACAAAATAGTCCCACCGAATATTCATGCCTGGTCATCGATCCATCAAAATACAGCACCGCCGACGGGATAGCAAATGAAAGACACACACCTTTCGCGATCATTCTTTGAGATTCATTCCTGTACTCGGCAACCAACCACTCGATTCCTTTATTCTTCTCTACAAGATCCAAACTCTGCCCGTAAGTCCTTACCGTCTCCATCAGACTGACCGCATGAGGGTACACCCTCTTCGCATCCTTCGCCATGTTGGCGATGGCATGCGGGACTTGAAAATTAAGCCAAAGCAAATTCCTCACTTCCTTGAACAACGTGATGATCTGTGGGTCAAAGTTGACAGCCAGCTGGAATCCGCCACCACGAAGGCGAACGATCTCAAACAGCCGCCCATCGACGCCCATATTCCGACGGTTGATGTCTGTCAGCCAGGCTTCAAAGACAGGTCGCGTGTCGAGCTTTTTGCGGAATGCAGCAGATTCTGATTGTAGTTTTTGTCCTTCAGCATAATGCTCCCATCCTCGACCGAGAACGTCTTCGACACGTTTCATATATGTTTGCAGTTGGCGCTCGATTTGACGTGCCCAAATGATAGCACCTGCGATTGGCGGTAGATCACGAATCTGCGACATATGGTAGGCTTCCGAAAAGCGATATTGTGTTTTGAACTGAGAGTTGTGATGAGTAACCCAATTTGGGGGCAACAAAACTCTAGGTCACCTTCTCGTGCAATCGTTTGATATCTTCCTTGACAGAATCAATCAGTTGGGTCTGGTACTCTTGGATGGCACCACGAATCTGAAATGGGTTTTTTGAGACATCCTCTTTCTCAGATAAGATTCTGTTTCTTTACCTTCGGTCGCACGAAAAGAGCATTAAATTTTGAGAAAACACGGAACATCTCGTTAGCGTTCCTTGCCGTACCAAGCCTGTCTCTCAGCCTTGCGATGATCTGATTCTCAACGCGAGAGACTCGTTCATTATAGGCGTTCTCGGCCGCAACCCAAATTTCCGTACCCTCTTTTGTGACGGGTGAGCAACGAGACGATCATCAAGAATACCGCACGCACCGACGCTAACATCTAGTACATCAATCCGTTTCACAACCTCATATGCTTCTTTAACTTCCTCCTCCATATCCATCCCCCCCATATCCATCCCGACTCCACCAAGCCCCTTCGTAGGGCCTGTCATGACAGCCAGCTGCTCATGTTGCTTTCTCCACTCCCTCAAATACCTCGTCCTCTCCTGTAACTTCGCATGAGCAGAAGCCACCTTGATCGGGATAAACTTCTCGTTTCGTTTCCTGGTCACTTCGCGTGCCACGTTTGTGAATTCCTTCATTTGGTCATCCCATGTTCGAAAGATATTGTTCGTTTGGGAAAAAAGACGTTCGAAATTGTCGTACGGTGTGTAGGGCAGTCGGTGGGAGGTGAGGATGCGGAGGAGTTGGTCATTGAAATCGCGGGAGATAGCTTCGACAAGGGGTAAAGCACGCCGGATGGGGTATGGCGACAGCCGGAGTTTGCGGTTGATGTGGCCAAAGATGAGAAGGAGGGATTCCTGGACTTTATCGAGGTCAGTAGCAGAGAGAAGCTCATTCAGAGGAAAATCTTTCATGAGCTGATTGTACTTGTGTACTAAAATCACGAAATAAGAAAACAGTTATGCTTTTGAAGATGGGAACTCACCGAGATCCGTGGCGTCTTTAAGACCTGTATCAGCTATGAAACTAACGGTCGCATGGAAACGTTTAGCATTCCGAAGACAGTCCATCACCATATTAACTTCGTCACTTCGTAGTTGGGCCTCAATGTTCTCCAATGCCCTTTCAAGGCTGAGCCAAAAATTAATTTCTTGGGACGCCGTTCCAGATGAGACATCCCTCGATAATTTGGTCACAGACTGAATGGACTTGATCCACTGGTTAACATGACCATGTAGAGTGTTCAGAAAAGAGCTGTCATTAAGCAATTTGTTAGGGATGTGTGAAATATTCGGCCGAACGCCAGACGCATTTGCCTATGAAGAAACGTGAGGACGGAAGAGTTTCTAGGAGTGGCATATTAAATACCTGCTCTACAGCTCGTTGAATAGTCGGATGGATGATGAGGTGAGTTTCGGGGATTTCGACATTCTGTTGAAGATGAAGGAGTGATAACTCTAGTTCCGCAAACTTTTTCTTGGTCATGGGGATACCTAAAATGAATTACATCAAAATTTCATTATTTATGAAATCAAAAATACGCACCCATTTTAGTGTCACCATCTTTACCTGTGCCTCTAGCACCCACAAAAGCATCAAACCAGGGTTTCACTCCAGAGCTTACAACAGCGTGTAAGCTTGAATAAGGTGTCTCTTCTCCTCCAAAAAGATTTAAGAAATGTAGTTGGGATGATAAGGGTGTAAGAGGGTCAAGAGACGTTCCGCGCTTGATGAGCGCCAGCGTCGTTACGTGTGAGGGATGGTATGTGAGGTGTGGGGTGAGCTGGTACGTGAGGGTTGGATTTGAACCATCTAAGAGTTCGTATGAGTAAGCCCTTTAACATTTGCCCATGCCATACCGTCGTTCTCTTCCTTGGCCTGCACTACATAAATGACACCTCCTGTATCAGTTGCGAAACGTGATACTCTCTCCTCGAATTCATTATCAAATAAGGAGTTTAGATCGGCCACGTTTGCTCCCAATACAGGTGGCAATAGGCTAAGCAGATAACGTCGAAAAATATCTGGGTCAAAGGACGACGCAGGCTCCGTTGGTGTGTGGTCACCATTCGTCGTGCTGCCGTTTGTCAGGCTTGTTTGCGAGTCCATATCGACAGAAATACGATTCTAAGTTGTTTCCGATACCGAATTATATATTTCCAGACCTCCGAGAGAGTGAAAAACGCGGCAGACGTTGCGTTGATTTGTCCTAGGGTACAGATTGTAACGTGAAATTTAAAACAGACTAGGAGCGGTCATCGTGATAGACACAAAATTTCTTTGCTTGGCCATACCTGGAATTTGTACAAAAAACCTCGTCGTAAAGACGTTTGTGAATGGATTCTGGTTCTGCCTGAGTCGTGGTACTGTCGGGGATGTCGACGCGAACTCTGTTTTGTTACGTTTGCCTTTGACGCTAAGTTAGGAAAACCCCTATCTCAGGCTAGAAAGGTTGTTTATATTCTAGTCGTATACAAAATTGCAGGTCCTAAACAAAGCAAAAACTAATTCGGAGAATTCAAGGCAGGTGAGGCCACAGCACCAAGCCTCTTCCAGGCCAATAGCCCCAGAGCTGGTAACAAAACGGCTGTCCCGCCAACGACGAGACCCAACCTAACGGAGGACGCTATATAAGGATGCATTTGGTCTAGTGCGACGCTTGCCAGACTTGACACACTCGGAGTGGTTGAAATAACTGGAAAACAATTTTTCAACGACATGTCAGTTGTTATGTATCGCGCTTACTCTTTGCTGCCTCCTCTAATCAATGCGTTTAAAGTCAAAACCAGTCAGTCAGCTGAACAGAGTCTCAAACTCACCAACGATTCTCCTCAGATCTTCTTTGAAATCTACCCAATCCCACCAACTCCTCCTTGTCTCCTTCTGATACGCCCCCTTTCTCTCTTTCATGACCTCTTTCAAATCTCCTCGTAAGAAATAGATTGCCACGTCAGGGTACTGTTCCATCGGTACACGACAGTCGTTTGCTGCGAGTTCAATGTCGTTGAGCCACCGGCGCAGATCTTCGAGGCTTTGAGAAACATTGAGTTTGCCAGTGGTTGATGCATCTAGTCTCAAATTGGAATTCGGTCCTTCGAAGAAGGGATATCGAGGGGCATAGGATGACCCCGTCCATCGTAGGAGGCGCCGCTCGAGATCCGATTGCTGGAGGAGTTCAGGCATACCAGTGACTTACAGGGTTACTGTCCAATATTTGACTTCAACAACATCGCCCACATGACTCATGAGTATAACGATCTGGGTCTAGGGTGTTAACGAGGAACCGGAAGACTGAATTACGAAATGACCCGTAGGTAGACGACTTGTGCACGCCTTACGCTTGCAAATTAACACCTGAAATGTTGCTGGCCAGAATTTTATGATGTTCCATTATCTTGGTGAAGATGCGCAGGAAAAACAAAAAACATCACTTCCAAGTCCTTGTGGAAGTGAAAAAGCGATTTTGACATGAGTATCACTGTCATGACAGTGTGACTTCTTGAAATGCACCCCTTATATCTAACCACAGGTATCTTAATCTTCTCTTGGCTCGTTCGCAAGATACTGAGTGTCCGAAATGGACTTGGTTCCATCCAGTAGGTTATTGTATTAAATTTCATGATCACTACTTACAGGCGACAGATATTTGGCTGGATACCGATTTTTGTTGACACCATTCGCCGGAAGCGCTATCTTTCCGTCGATTCCTTTTGTTCTTCCGGGCAATAATTTCCACTTTCGTGAAAAACATTCTCGTAAGATTGAATTTAGCATCGATAAAATATAGAAGCTAACAGAAAAGGTCAGCGTTTGCCAAAGCTGGTTGGGACATAATTTCGTCCGTCCGTATCATAACATCAATTTGTCACCCTACTGCGTTCACTAATCGAATACTTTCTAAGATTTCTGTCCTCCCAAGTGTCTCAGTTCGGCTTTTACTTGCGGACGCAGACGTGATCAAGGTTAGGGACTTCCCGTCCGAGACAAGCTAATTTATATATCATTGTCAATAGGAAGTTACTACTTCAAGGGCACGATTTCCAAAACCCGTTGAGCAGTATTCGCTGCTTGCATTGTACGGCAGCAACATCGTTACAACAGAAGGTGAAGAATGGAAGAAAATAAGGAAAATATCTGCACCTGCGTTCTCCGATGTGAAGAAAAATAATTTCTCGACTTTTTATATCACTGAATCTCTTAACAGAAGAACAATAGACTTGTATGGGATGAAACCATTAGCATTGTAAACAGCCTTCATTACGAAATATGGGGATCCAATGATGCGATCACAGCCGAAAGTGTTCGCGATATTACTCTGAGGGTAGGCATCCACGTCAGTTGTAGAAATGACTACTCATACCTTTCCTATAGATTGCACTGCTCGTTATTGCAGCGGCAGGTGAAGTTCAAACAAAATGGGGAATGATCAATCTCTGACGTATCGTCGCTTCAGGCTTTGGAAGGAGGGTGTCATGGCAGGGCGATGAAGTCGTCTCAGCACCGCACAAGATGTCCTTCAACGAGGCCCTCCATATCATGTCCACTGATGTGTTCTTCAAACTATTGTTACCCGATCGTGCTCTAGAGTTCAATCAACGAACAAGAAACGTCAAAATCGCATATCAGGAATTGCGGGTATGTCTCCACGTCCCATATTTTTGGTTACACAGTCTGAGGGGCTAGTTCAGTCCTATATGATGGAAATGATTGTTGAACGCCAAAATTCAGAGAAAGTTGAGCGATGCGATCTATTGTCCAGCCTACTTAAGGCAAACACAAATGATCTGGAAGTTACGAACCTTACTGATGCAGAGCTGATGGGTACGTCAAATTTTGATTACAAACTTTTTGTAACTAATACATAGTTCATTAAGGAAATATATATATATTCCTCCTCGCAGGCCACGAGGTATCTATATTGACAGGTTCTGTTCGAGTGATTAATGTCCTTTTTTTTTACAGACGGCGGCCCATACACTGGGATTTGCCTTTGGCTTGTTAGCTCTGTACCCTGATGAACAAGAGAGACTTTATCAGCAGATTATGTCTGTCCTTCCGGATGGGCGACTCCCTGTACGTTCTGATCATGTCTTGATAAGTAAATCCCAGTTGACCACGAAACTCAGACTTACGACGACATGCCAAAGTTGACCTATCCCTTAGCGTAAGATATCTTTCAACTTATAAAAGATTGTCTGAAGCTGATGAAAACACAGTGTCTTGAACGAGACCCTTCGAATGTTCCCGCCTGTACATTTTCTTTTCACTTGCTTGATATCCCGTATTCATCAACGTGAAGGTGGTTAATATTCCAAAATACAGTCAAGAAGACACAGCCTTTGTCATGAGGAACAGACGGGGTGAGAGTTTAACTGTACCTGTCCCAAAGGGAACGAGAATTTCTATTCACACTCCTGGACTGCATTATAATCGTTAGTAGATCTCTCTTCCTCTTAAAGGTTATAGGCTCGACCATCTGATTTAGCCCGGTATTGGGAGAATCCCCATAAGTTTGACCCATCTCGATTCCTCAAGGACTGGCCCCGCGACGCTTTCATTCCATTCAGCGCTGGTACGTGTTTTTTGCTGCTGACCATCAACGCACTGATATATTAATGTAAGGTCCTCGTGCCTGTCTTGGCAAGAAGTAAGTTATCATCTCATTGTCAATCGTGTAGCATCACCTGAATTTTTACCCTCCTCAAGATTTTCCGAAACTGAGGCAATAGCCGTTTTGACATTGACAATTCTTCGATACAAAGTCACAGTCAAAGAGGAGCCGCAGTTCGCAGGGGAGACATTTGAACAACGCAAAGAGAGGGTTTTACACTCTAAGAATATGGTTACCTTGACGTATGTTAATGAAGTTGTTGACAATCTTCTATTTCTCACTAACATGTCATAGACCTATGCGTGTCCCTGTAATATTCACGAAACGTAAATAAAGGGGGATATGCTGGAGTGTTCGTACTTCTACGCTGGTCTACACAAAATGTGAGATCAGCATGGTAAATATAATTAAACTGATGTCGGTGTACGATTACAATTCTTTTATTCAATTTAAATTTATTAGTTCGTCTGAAGGCGTAGGTAGGAATGATCCCTGACCAAGGATCTGTCGGAAGGTATGTTTGAATGCAACGTAGTAGATATTGAAGCTGCGTTGCAATTAAATCTCTCCGGACTTCCGGGCTTTTCTGATGTCACACAGCCAGAGCTGATACCAAACGACACGCACGAGATTTCAGAATCAAGTGATGATGCATATCACAAGCTATACCGTTTGAGATACTTGAAGTAAAGCTTTTGGCGTCATATACATTCCACAACCCTATATTGCTTTAGAATCAACAGAGGGCATGTTACCACAACCTCAGCAATGCCACGGACTCTACATGGGCGGTCTGCGGGAAAAGGTCAAACCCTCTCAGGCGCTCCAATTTATATCTCTTCCCATCCTCGTCACCTTTTGTCATCCGTAGAATATTCCCCACGTCCCTCGCCTGCGTGTGGACATTGCAGCTCACATACACCACCATGGCGGGCCGGAAATTTAACAGTTGCTTGATGAAAGCTTCATCACACCCCTTGCGCGGTGGGTCGATGACCACCACCGTACTTTCCGAAGGGAATTCCCGTACAGTAGCAAATATATCTGATGCGTCTCCAGACATGAATGTTATTTTCTCTTTCGGTATCCCGTTCAATTCAGCGTTCTTCTTCGCAGATGTGATGGAATCTTGCGACAGCTCGATCCCAGCGACTTTGCTGAACTTTTCGGACAGCGAGATGGCGAACAGTCCGGCACCGCAATACGTGTCCACAAGGTGTGTGGGGTGTTTCTGGCCTTCGCCTGGGTCAATAAGGCTTCGCACGTAACTGACCATGAGTGGCAAAACTGAATTGTTGTTTTGGAAGAAACTCCCTGCGGTGTATTCGAACAGATAATCTCCAACCAACTCCCGCGACACTCCCTTCTGGTTTGAAACACATATATGTTTTGTGAAACTCACAGAGAGCCTGTCCATGGTGGAAGACATCATCTTCGTATCCAACGTGGGGTCTAGGGAATCTCGGTACATCAGGGAAACTCCCTTCTTGTACGAAAAAATGTTCCTTTCGCAGTGCGTTAGATAGCAAAGTTAAAAGATCTATGTCTCACCTGGCAATGTCCATTCTATCAGATTTATATTTCTCATTCAAGATAGGGGTAGCAATTGGACATTCCTATCAAGATTCTTGAAAATTTATCTCTTTTCGGGAAAGGAACGACCACCCACCTCAATATCCATGGTTGCATTGCTATTCGCAATGTTGAAGCCGATTTTCAACCATTCTGGGTATTCTCCAGAATTAATTTTGTAAGGCTTAATATGTTTTGGCGGTCGCTCAAAGTGTGGAGTTATCTTCGTCCGATATGCGAATGTCAAGGGAGATTCAACCGTCTCCTCGATAGTAGGTATCGACGACTCGGGCAGTTCTGCCATGCCATCAAGTCAGTGTTTACCTGTTCATCTGAGATAGAGACACATACTCGAGTAAGTCTTGTAGGCTTTAACGATTACATCCCTTTTAAAATTTAGCTGGGTTTGTGATGAAAGCATCTGTAGACATTGCTCAAATTACGACTGGAACTCAAGTTCGAATCTTTGAATTACTCGCCTGATATTGACAACCGCCACATGTTCCAAAATACTTGCATTTTATTCGAGAATCGTCTCTGAGACCCACATTTACCTCAATTACTTCAAGTAGCTGAGCGCAAGAGTGCATCCGGTCCCATTTTCCAATTCGGGCTCGTACAGTCTCTTCTGGAAGAGCACAGGGAACGACGACGGCCCATGGGCCCCTTTCTTTAGGTGCCGTAGCAATGCCATATCCTTGGATTCATCGGAAAAGAATCAGGAACAGCAATGACGTGAAATCGAAATACTGACCACCAGAACCAATCATTCGGATCTTTACGACAACTTCTTCACCATGCGAATAGGGAGACTTGAACGCGTTCCCGGCCTCTGTAATTTCATCCACGACATTCTCCCCAAGTAAACCCCTGATCTCTCCGTATAACACATCTGCAGGAGAACAAGGTTCTGGAAGAGGTGGATCCTTCTTCTTTTTCTTCTTTTTCGGGACTTTGGGCCCAAAATTCTGGTTCTGGTTCTGGTTCTCTCGGATGACAAGTTCATCCCCTTCCGTTCCACCAACTCTGAAATCAGGTCTCGTCATTATACCATCCAACCTTGGTTTCTTCGAGACTGGCCCATCCACATGCTGCTCGGCAGATGGAGATCGTACTTTCGGGATTGTAGCTGACATTTGGTGCCTGGTAATCTGTAATTTACGATGGAAATTATATCGGCCAATCAAACAACCCGGAATATACGGTTTCATAGGCGTTGCAGGTTCGCATTCTACAACATGGGTGCTCCGGTCCGGGTCATAATATCTGTTCGACTTCAATCTTGGCCAATCTCGACATCCTAGGCGGCGGATAATCTGAGTAAACACATGAGTCCTCCCTTTGTAGTCTTTGGCTATGGATCACTCATATTCAAGGTGAATGCATCCTTCAATTATTTCAAGATTCTTATGAATGTGCAACAATTGCCTTTAGCCTCCGCCCCACGTTATTCGACAAGGTAACAATTTTTCCTGCTACGCTAATACACTCCAATAGAAAAAAAATCCTCTAGAACCCGGATTCCTAAAGGGATACGTACGCAGGTTCGCACAGAAATCGCATGATCATCGCGGAACGGCAGAGGTTTGACTGGTCTTGTCTCTCTAGTAATTCTCATCTCCGGCTCCATTCTGCTTGCTGCAGAATCCAGGAAGAGTGGTAACTCTCATTCACAAAGAAGATTGGGACAAATTCTCGCAGTCTGTAAGCCCGAACCAAGAATTCCTCCCCACTTTTTCACCTCTAATTTGTTTCCCTTGGTGAAGGACGCTTTTCCAGATGACGACGTTGTGTGGGGTACCGACTAAATCAAGTTTCTCGTCTTCATCAAGTAATATTCCCTTCAGGTATCGCATTTACTATCGATCCGGCGTTCGAAGCACAAGTACGCGAATATCTAGGTAATTCAGCAATTTCGGGAACCAGACGCTAATCCAACTACAGCAATCAGATCATCGCGAGAAGGATGGTTATGCACTAGAAATGCTTGACATCTACGGTATAGATTCTCATGGAACAGAAAAAGTCATCTTACATCAGGTTAGATTGACCTTGTCTGCTGTAGACTGATTTGTTTCAATTATAAACGAGTTCTTCACGACATTAGGCATACGTGAGTGGCTTCTTTCATTGTTCATACATTCTTATGCCTCTCGTGTTTCTCCTGGCTTCTCAGTGCTATGTTGGTCGAAACGACAACCCGTCATTTGGTAGGGATTTTGATTTACTGACAAGGGGCTATCTCGGCTCAAGCTTTTTTTTTGCTGAATTTTCCAGTGGGTTCGGAGCCCTTGGATATCCTGGTACATAAAATATTTCGTTCAGTCGGTCCATCTGGGCCGAATAAGGTTTTTATATCAGTCTACGTTTAAATGCAAACCAAATTGACCGAAGCGAATCGTAGGATTACCTGTACAAATTAGCGGAATCAGTTCGCGAGCTTTCACCCAATTCTCATGACTCTCACCTTTTTGCACTTGAAGTGAGCTCCTTGTTGAATTGCCATATTCTTTTTTATATTTTGCTCACCAGGAGAAGGTTCACGAACTCGAACGCAAACATTCCAAAGTAGTTTTCAACAGTGATTCAGTTCATGCAGATCTTCTGGATATAGGAGAGGATACTTCTACTCGTTGAACGACATGAAGGAAGGTTGTATACCATCATTTCTTAACGCAAACACGGCATCAGAAGGTGCAGATCATCCATTTGAACGCGGAAAAACGACAGATTATTTATTACTACTGATGTGAAAAAGACGTAAATGACGCATGGAGCGTTGTCACCAAAGAAAGCAATGCAAAAAGAAAGCAAGGCAAGTATATAATCTAGATACGCAAACCAACTTTTACCCGCATGGTGTCAGTTTGAGAGCATGTTATACGCTGCCATAATGCGGAACGAGACGCTCGGCCGATGTTGAGCGATACTGTATACGTTCAATTAGCGATGCTGTCTCAGCCGTCGTATGACTCCTCTCTCGCAAAATCTCAACGATTCTGTTCGTAATAAATGTTTCAATGGGTAGTCTGCCAAAGGAAAAAAAGAGCCTTACCCGTGAGACCGGATATTCGCCAATCGGCGGACTCGTCGCTTGCTCCGATTATCCTCGTATTGATCCGTCTCATCTACAATTTCTTCAGATATTATTTCCTGGAGAACTTTCTAGTAAGCCATGCGGGATAATTCAGTGAAATACGATCACACCTCGATAATATCTGTAGATCATGCAATGTCAGATTTTAGTTCAGGAAATCAAGGGGAGCTAAACCTTCTAGTGTAATGATGCCCAGTGCACCACCAGGTTTGCCAGGTGTGCGGCTAATCAAGAGTAAATGTGCTCTTCCAGTTTCACTATTGATTTCAATATCGGCACAATTTTGGTCATCGAATAAGAAATATCTCACAAATAGTCAAGGGCCTGAAAACAGTTGATTGACGGTGAAGCTTCTGGTAGAAGTGATAATGGGAATGCAGAAACAGGAAGAGCCATCTTGGGGTCATACACCAAGAGCTAAGGTGGACAGCAGATCAATATCAATAAAGGCGTGAAAAATAGTTGCAAACCGTTTTGACCAGCAAAATACCAATGAAAGAGGCTGGGTCTCCTGTCTCGTGAACAGGGATTCGCGAGTAGCCGTTGTTCATGCTTAAAGTGCACAAAGTATAAGGGAAAGACCAAGTGTCGTTGTGCGATGCAAAGCTCACATAGAGAGAACAGCGGCATAATCCAGTATAGCATCGGCGGCAAGAACCAGTGTATCCTGCGAGTATTCAGTCGAGAAGACGACAGAGATACATAGGGTTTGAACCTACTTTCAAGGGGGTCATGATACTCTCCGCCTTCTTTGTATTGAGCTCGAGAACTGCATTTAAAATTGCTATTTCTTCATCTCGAAGTGGCTCATCTCCTGTCCTATGGAACTGGAGGAACGATTTCAGTTCTGCCTTTTTGTATGTGTGGTGATCGTGAGTGCCTAAAACTGCATCAAGCAGCCGTGCTATAGGCCATGCAATGGGAGCTAGCCAACAACATTTCCTTCGTGAAAACATGAGCAATGCATAGCATTCGGTACGTACCAAGAATATACATTAGGCCAAGGACTAGCTTTGAGCACTTTGCACCTATAGATAGGCCATGTTGCACACTAATTGCTTGTGGTATGATCCTGGAAATTCCAGTTAGAAGATGGAAGAGGTCGTTACTAAAATACTAACTCTCTGAAATCGACATAGTAAAAGAAGGAAAAAGTGAGGTGAGAACAATCAGAGATAGATGGAGAGTTACCCGAAGATAACTGCAGCAATCTCGTGAGGCTTCGAAGGACAGAGAAAAAGGGTTACGTACCAATGGCTGCAGTGGATATCACAATTGCCAAGTATCCACCGCCGATCTACAGAACCAAGTATGACGATGGAACCCATTTCATGATCCGGATAACAAAAACTAACCGCACTGTCCAGAAAAATGGGTAGACTTTCATTCACTATCTATGAAGCTTGAGTGCATGGAAATGGAGTATAAAACGGTTGTACATACCACATTACCAAGTAGAAGCACCTGCAAAAGGGGAAAGAGGGTAAGCATGGACTTAACTGGATGGATAGAGCACTCACGACTAAAACCCAATGTTTCCCCTTGTTCATGAGTTTCAACACTGTTACTCTTTTAGCAAGTGAATAACTACAAAGAACGAACAAGGGATCACCTGTTTCGGCGTCTTTCCGTTGACGAATGTCCTCAGACGATGTCGCCAACACACGAAGGTGCAACTCATCGAGCCCCATTAAGCCCAGGGTGAGTCTAATCAGAAGATTAGAAACGGACACTGGACAATATGGACAGAACTCGCCCTGCAAATACCCCTCCAGCTAGCACCAAACATATACTGACTCCAAGATGGTACCAGAACTCAGGTGAGCCAGGTTCAGAACCTGGATGTCCCGTCTTGTGCTTGACAAATTGTTTCCCGAGCACTTCATTTGCATACACAATACGCAGAAAACATATCAGAGTTAAAATCAGTGATTTCATGCTGAGGGTTTGAAGAAAACTGCAGAACACTGCCGACAAATACTTTCGTGAAGGCCCCTATGTCACGAGGATCTGTATGGCATGGATCAGCTGAGAAAACTATGACCATGTCCGACTATTGGTGTTGATTGACTTTGTTCAGCCAGTTATTTCATCGGATACAAATGAAGGCGTCGGCGCGACACGCCGACGACGCGGTGGGCTGAACGCTGCACAACGAAGGTGGGACTATCAATTTTTGAGCTGTATTGCATGCCAGTAAACCTATAACACTTGTCTTTTTCCTCGTCGTCGAAACTCTGTTCGTTGAAAAGAATTGGGATCTCGATTATTTTTGCCTTATATGGCATTTCTTACGCGGACCGGTTCTCCGCTGAGTCCGACAAGTAAACTATATTTATATTTTTACATTATAAACTCTTTCCGAGTCAATGAGGCGGAAGTCAATAACACTGTCAACTTGCTTGTTCTTGACGCGTACTGCGTTCGCCTCTCCTTACTTGAAACTCAGAAACATATTGCATGATGAAGGAGCTGCGGAACCTGGTTTGACTGAGAAGCTCGTTATCAGCTTTGGACTTGTACTTGCGGGAGGTGTATTTGCAGGGTATGTGAAGTTGCTACTTTTTGTTTTTCGTCTATCGATGAGGTGGCTGGACCTCCAGGCTCACTCTTGGTTTGATGGGTTTGGATGAACTTCACCTACGTGTCTTAGCGACCTCTTCTGACGATGAGAAGGAGAAAAAGGATGCTCAGAAAGGTGTGGTCTTTATCTATCACTGGCATACGTTGGGTCTCAGAGCTCGATATATTGACAACGTGTTTTTAGTTCTCAATTTATTGGAGAGGGGCAAGCATTGGGTTCTTGTGGTCTGTGACACATTACACTACGAGCAGTAACATTCTTAAGGAATATCCTAAATAGGTACTCCTACTCGGAAATGTGGTTCGTTTTGCCCAATCCCGGCGTTGATATACTTGCAGACTTTGATTAATGTTTCAGATTATCAACGAAAGTTTACCTATCTTTCTTGACAGCGCGGTATGTCTACATCTGCAACAATCCATATTGCCTATTTTGCATTTTCATTAGCTCGGTGGTGGTGTACCCGCTATTGCGATTTCGACAACGGCCATCGGTAAGTTTCTTAACTTTTTCCCGCTTGTCATCACCTTGGTAAATTGCTCTTATCCACCAGTAATTTTTGGGTACGGACAGTCTTTATTGTCTGCAAAGATTCGCCTGATAATTGACACTTCACGACCCGTAGAGAGTGAGTTTGGTCTTCATTCCATTATCAAGCTGACCATTGAATTTCAAGAATTATTCCTCAAGCCCTCAGCGTGCGCTATGGACTTGCAATAGGTGCTGCTTGCTCTCCCATAGTGCTTGCAATGATGTATCTCTTTGGTTCGTTCTTGACGGTTCTTTACTTTTGCGTTCCTGAAACACAAATCAGCTCCTGTCGCCTGGCCTATTGCCAAGTTACTCGATTATGTGCTTGGAACGAATTCAGAACACACTTACAAGAAAGCCGAACTAAAATCTTTCCTCCAGTTCCATCGCACTGGTGAAGAACCTCTACGTGATGCAGAGATTGCCATTCTAAATGGTGTGCTGGAACTCAACACGAAAAATGTAGAAGAAATGATGACGCCATTGAAGGTCCGCACTTTATCTCCCTGACTCGTCATCAGTTCATTGTTGAAATTTTGCGACATCCAGGATACACTGGTCTTAAGCGCCGATACTTTACTTAATTATTCGACCATCGATAAACTGTGCGTTGGTCTTTGCCAAGCCGGATTTGCTGTTTAATTTACATCTCCGTAGCATGAAGACTGGCTACTCGCGATTCCCCGTTCACGAGCCTGGAAAACCACTGGCATTCGTTGGGACCTTACTCGTCAAGAAGGTCCGTGTAGCTCATGGATGGTCTGTCTTGGCCAACTTAACCTTACCACTTAGCTCATTAAATATGATCCGAGCGAGGCCCTTCCTGTTTCAGCGTTCCCCTTGTCGGTTTTGCCTGAAGCAGGACCTTCCATCAACTGTTTTCAAGCTCTAGATTATTTGTAAGTTGCTTGCATGATAAAAATTCAGCGAAGACCCAACTCGACTTTGGTGTACAGTCAAACGGGTCGATCCCATCTTCTCCTTATTTCTGAGACACCTGGAGTAGCTGGTGGGGCGATTGGTATTCTCACTCTTGAAGATATAATCGAAGTGAGCTATCCCTGGTTTCTGTGCTTGGCGGATCTGTAAGACCCTCCCTTCTGCTGCAGGAAATAATCACAGAGGAAATTGTGGACGAAACTGACACATACGAAGACAACACCCAGAGGAGGCGCCCAAGGCGGGCAACGACAGTGGATATTATGCGAGGGTAAATGGGCACAAATCTTTACAAAATATTTCTTTTCTAATTGCACTGCTATCCTTAGCATTTTCGAACGCAGGAATCGACGTCGAGAAACGGGAAATTCAACAGCGGAGCACACTCCGCTTCTCATTGAGGAGGAATTCCGGACCACTACTCCAGGTTATGCAGGAACCGATACTCATTACAATACGAAGGTTGTGTCCGTCGACCATGGGACAGTTAGGAACGGGGACGAGGACCATACTGGCTAGCAACCTCGAGTTTTGTGAGCAAAGCGTTTATTGGCACAATTGTGCGGCCAAATTCAAAATAAACATACAAGTAAATGTCTGAGCACCAAAAGTGCTGATGGGGAGAAGGCCAGTATTTATTATTAAGTTGAAATCGCTCCTTGTAATCGTCATGAAATCTTACTCCAAAGCATAATATAAAGTACGAGAACTCCGAGTCTCCGTGGATAGTGAGCGAGAACTCCTTCACATATATACCAGAATGTGGGATATCGATTATCTTTACTCCAGGTGCAACTTCGACTGGCAATCACTTGTTCCTTCAATACTATATCAATAAGATGCCAACAATTTCCAAAAAAACACCGGAGAGCTTCACATAACACTACGGGCAAAAGTGCCTTTTCACGTTTGATAAATACATTCCGGGCTACTCCATATAGGCATCCGGAGCGCCCGGAATGTATTTTCCCAGCACGAAAATGCTTTCTTGCCCGCTGTGTAAGCTTGTGTAAGATGCTGATTTTTTGCAACAATTATCACAGAATCCATCAAAATTCACCACATTTGGAAAAAAAATTGATTCGCGCAAGTTGCTGTATCCACTCATCATGGCAGAAGGCGACGTCCTGGATCTAAGTACCGTTTTCACAGTTTGTACATCACTGAACTTTTTTTGCGCGAATAACTGAGCTGTGAAGGAACCGCCAAGGCCACCAAGTCCAGAACCCACATTTGCAACATATGTGCGGGAGGGAGAAGATACTCAAACACAATCTGACTGGACGGAAGTAAGAATAAGACTGGTGGGATCACACCCTTTGTGGGGCCATTATCTGTGCGTAAAACTGTCATTGTGCGGAGGAATATTTCCCGAAGTGGGACCCCTACCTAGATGGAATGCCGCGTTGGCATTAGCTTCGTATCTAGATTCGAACCAGGGCATATACAAGGACCGATATGTTTTGGAACTAGGAGCTGGAGGAGCTCTGCCAAGCATCGTCTCTGCCATCAATGGCGCGAAGAAGGTTGGTTAGCCACCATTCCGTTGAAATGTATTAAGCAGTGTATTTAGGTCGTAATCACTGATTACCCGGACAAAGCACTTGTAGATAACGTTCGATTTAACGTCTTAGAGAACATTAAAAAGGAATATTCGGATCGCGTTGAAGTGGAGGTATGTGCGTTAAAGTTATTGGTCGTTCAATGGATTGATAAATAAATTGAGGGTTATATTTGGGGCCATCCAGTCGAGCATCTACTGTCTCTTTTACCGTGTGGAGAGTGCAGATTTGATCTTGTTATTCTTTCTGACCTGATCTTCAACCACTCGCAAGTACGTTTAGCTTATCACCAATCCTTCGGTCTTCATCCCACTGATTTTTGTAGCACGACGCTCTGATTGAGACATGCAACCAAGTTCTTTCTTCCCGTACCTTCGAGTCATCAGTGATACCGTGTGTGCTCGTTTTTTACACGCACCACCGCCCCCACCTAGCTCATAGGGATATGGAGTTTTTTGCCAAGGCTTGTCGAAATGGATGGAAATGCGAAAAGATAATTACAAGGACATTCCCGGTTTGACTTGCATAAGCCGTTCAAACGGAGTTTGAAGGAACTGACGTTTGTTCTTTAGCCCATGTTCCCAGATGATTCTGGGGAGGAGTCTATCCGATCGACTGTTCATGGTTGGATCTTAACTAGAGATGAATTGAATTAATTTCGGATGGGGCGAGACTTTCCTGGAGAACTCTACCTCTGGAGTGGACACTTAGTGAATAATGAGAGTATGATGGGTCCCATACTACCAGGCGTTTACCTGCGATCAACATCTTGTCATCGTCAACGGGGGTCCATCTGCGACATCTAGATTATTTCTTCGTGACTATTTCGCCGCGAATACATATGTTTCACCGGTTGTGGGCAACCCATGGATTCGCCATGGAGTCGTGCCAATCACTATTTCCTATTCGGGTAGACAAATCGTGTCGGGATTTCAGTGGCTCTTAGGCCTTTCTCTCAGTGTTGTCAAGTTGACTGACCAAGTGTTTGCCTTTCCGAAGACCTGAAAACGAAATTTGGTACTGGGCAGAGGTTGCAGATTTGGCCGGAAGTCAAACTGGTAGAAAAGGGAGAAGTCTCAATAAAGATGTTGATCGTTCGTGCTTTGGTGTAGTAAGTGAGAAACAAGTTGACCGACTGTTCTCGATTTCCCTCGCCTACACTGCTTACTCTTACTCGGATAGGGAGCGATGCTTCACATGGGGATGTGGATTATCCTTTACTCCAAGTGCAACTTCCTGGCGACTGGCAATCACTTCCTTCAGTACTACTATACAAACCGTAGCATGAATTGCTTGAAAGGAATTCTTGGCATTTTTTAGATTATATCTGGCAGTCAACTTCTTTGCGAGATTTGAAAATTGGAAGCGCTTGGCAGCCCGATGGCGGACATTATGCTGCTGGTTGGTTCAGAGGATCTCCATTCAAAGGGCATAGTACGACCCTTCTGTATCAATAAGATAAGCCATTACAATTTGCTCTAATTTCAAGTCATGCTATAAGCCTTTTGTAGTCAATGAAAGAATCTTGGCAGCGTTAAATCCATGGTAGTTGAGTTAAGTCTACGTCCTTGCAAAACCTACTATATACTTCGTTGGTTTACAGGTACTCTCATCCTGCACCTATGTGTGATGCCAGTTACTCGCATCTTCTCTCTTGTCAAGTTCAAGCAATTTTGCTATTTTCGAACGCAAATTTTCTCTCAATCACTCTCCTGTTGAGAAACTATGACGCTAAAATAGTAAACTCGAATCGAACTGGGGGCCAACCATAGTAGTCTCATTCTCTCCCTGGTACATTGTGCATTGCACTAGCTTGTTCATTTTTAGTATGGAAGGCAAACACAAATGCGATCCACCGTCAACGGATTGAGTGGCAAGGCCAAGGCTAAGACACTGGAAATCTTTGACAACTCGCGGTGTGCCTGGTCAGCTCTGTGTCGAGATGCTTCTCTGGGGCAAGTTGGCAGATACAGGCAAAACCCTTGTTCCACGAGACTTTCAAGATAAAATCATAAGGACTCTCAAGGAAGTGTAGCTTCTCGTTTCCCCCTCCCTCTTCTTGCCCACTCCTTTTACCCTTTTTTTTTTAACTGAACATTTAAATTTTCCAGATATGCAGAGTTCCACCCCAATCTTGCCTGTAGAAAGTCCAGAAGATTATCCGAATTCTCAACGCTCACGTCACAACTTCAAGGTAGGAAGCAACGCGGCTCCGAGTCGTGGATGTGGGACTGGAGGCTGACAGCCATCCGATAGCTAGCCAGCAATTCTCAATCCTTTAAGTGCTCACCGCACAAGCTCGCTCTTTCACTCCCACCCGTCTACATCGTATTCCTCCCATATCTTTCCATCTCAACATTGACTAGTATGCTCTCGTCGACCTTCGAGTGCCACTCGTATCGGTCGAGGAATTTGAGCAATCAAACAACTTCCTCAAAACAGACACCTTGGTAATCGACAACAATCCAGTTGCTTTTTTCGAACGTAACTCAAATGGAACGCTCGTTCCAATGACGCAGACGCCCATTAAAAACGACGTTGCTGTTGCAAAGATCGTTCATCGAGTCGCAAACTGGAAGGTCAAGATAGTGCTGTTACGTCGTCGCAAAACGGTTTTAAATTTGCAGCCGAAGAAACGTTTATCAGGGTGCCTGATGTGGCCTTCACGCTGATGGGGGTATATAAGGAATTGGACGAAATGCAACTGGGTACCTTCGAAGGCGAACTGTCCTTGTCGTCGAGGTTGAGGATGTCTCGACTGAACCAAAGCTCAAAGCCCTCAAGAGCAAGTTCAAGGACATCTATTTCCCAGCAGATGTCGAATTGGGGTGGTTGATCGACCCCAACAACAAGGTGGTATACGGAGAAATCGGAACGGCTGTGTGCCGTCGCCAGCATTTGTGGACAATCATGGATGGTCGTGAGGCCCTCCCCGGGTTTCGGCTATATTTGTCGGAGATTGACCAAGTATGTGTTTTTATCTTATTGCTTCTATGCTCTAATCGACTGTATAGGAACAGTCGTCATCGCAGGGAAATCTGCTGCCCGAGATGCGACAAGATGTTTCCTAACAATTATGAGTTCATCGAACATTTTGAACGACATGCGGGTAGAAAGTAGGATATGATGCGGTGCTCTGTCATCTGTGCTCCAATCCTTTTCGACTTTGCGCTCGATCGAGATCGCTGTTAATCCTTAGGACGATAAAAGGGAAAAGTTTAGTCAATTTACCTCGAATCTAATCCTCAGCCAATGTGGATTCAATACAACATTTGCAACACCAAGACTTCGAGAGTTAGGAGATCCAATGCATTGTTATCCAGAAACATACCCCAATTTTATCTTCACCGAGGAGGCCAGAAATCGCGTGTAAAGGGTTTGGGGCTTCCCCCAGCAGAAATGATGACACCAGCCTGTCGTTTATCCTTGAACAAAGGGAAAACCGTGCTACACGCTGCTCGTCGCTGCGCTGCAGAGAAGCGCCCACTGTATGGAGATACTTATTAGGTGTATTCGTGCTGCCAACAACTGGAAAATGGACCAAAGCCAGGCTTTGGACTTTTTCGATTGCGACAATCCATATTTCATGTGGCTTGAAACGCAGACTCGTATTCTTTCCTCCTGCCCAATCTCAGTGAAAAAGCTACAGAAAACGACATCGAACCTCGTTCTCGTCATGAATCCATGGGATTTTGAGGAACATCACGACGCGTGAGTTTTTTGGAATACTTTCTGTAAAGCAAGCCAGTAAGATCTCTTAGCGCACGCATTTTCAACAAGAAGAAGAGGTTTGGCAAAGCTGCTGTCGTTACGGTCGGACTTGTTTTGTTTGAAACTTGTTGTCTGTTCTACGTTCGATACAGATACGGGGGATACAACGCCGAGAAGCTCCCCATTTACAATCTGTTTCATGAACATCTATCTGCCTTACCTCTTGAAGCAGTTATAGTCCCTTGATCCTCTCGACATGTAGAATTTTGCCGCATACAGTTCACTTTGTCAGATTTACATAATGGTTCAGAAATTTTCCCACTTCTCTTTGGTGGAAAAAATTAATAACAAAGAGATAGTGATATGGTGTCGGAGGCTGCTCAATACCATTCTGCTGCCTGCGACCTGAGTTGTCATTCGTAGACTTGGAGGTGTACAAATTTCGTGCAATGAATACCGAGGTCCCCGATTGGAGGGATCTGCCGACGTTCCCATGTCACTTGCGGAAGAATGCAGTGC
>QDKV01005118.1_pt1 | contig 28259 bp, 27 predicted proteins | sample 1861101 | NCBI WGS metagenome assembly QDKV01 (sample SAMN04275158, study PRJNA302643) | Fungus metagenome, whole genome shotgun sequencing project. | isolation source: fruitbody | host: Mallocybe terrigena | place: Sweden | collected 2013 | reverse complement strand
ATTCCTGCGGAATCCACTGGAATCCACTGGAATTATCAGAGTATTCCAGTCTCATTCCTGTGGAATTACTGGAATCCAGCAGAATCCTGTGGAATCCACAGGAATCACCACATAATTCCTGCGGAATGACCAGATTCTGCAGGAATTATGTGGGGCATCGAAAAGTACTGGTGTACTACGTGTTCCGATGAACCAGTTTGACTTACCTTGCAATGTGCTTGAGGTGAAAGTCACCGTGCTGTCAAACGTTGACCTTTTTTTGGACCGAAAATTAGACTCTCTTCATTTGTAAGGCCCGTCACGGGTTTGTAAACCCGCACGGGTACCGGGGTATGGGTTGTACGGGTATGGGTTAGGGTCCGGCACAAGTCACCCGTACCCAACCCACACCCGCAACCATGGGTTTGGCGGGTATGATAAACTAAATTACATGTAATATATATAATATAATATATATATAATAAAGTAACTATTTTGAGGCTCGAAACCCCAAAATTGAGCACGAATGCTCGTATTTGGGGTTTCGGACTCTTGTAGTGGTGGTTTTGGGGTTGAAACACGGGTGTCGACGCGTGATGGTTGTGGTATGGTTGACAACTGCTGTCGAAAACGAGCATAATTGCTCGTTTTCGGCAGTGGTTGGGTGGTGGTGCTGGCAAAGAATCAACTGCCAAAACAAGCAATGACGCTCGTTTTCGACGGCAGTTGGTCATGTCGTCATTGGTAGCTGTTGTTGTGGGTGTTGACAGTGGTCATCGTCACATTTGTATGGGTGAAGGTGGTGGGCGGTGGCGCAACCGGTTTCTGATGACATGTGTTCCGTGACCAGCACCGTCGTTGTGCTCGGCACAGGTGCTGTCCTGGGGATATAAGTAGAATAGATAAAATAAGAGAAAGGAGGAGGCGGGTGTACTTTATGCCGCCCATCTCGTGTCGTTGTGCTTGGCACAGGTGCTGTGCTGGACGCGTGATGAGGAGGGGTAAAACCCTCCCGTCGTTGTAATGTCGTTTCCCCCTGCCTTCGTTACGTCGTGTCGCGTTGTTGTGACGTGGTCATGCCATCGTTGGTAGTGGTGGAGAGGTGGTCGTGTCGTCGTGCTTGGCACAGGTGCTGTGCTGGACGCGTGACAAGGAGGGGTAAAACCCTCCCATCGTTGCACCTGCAAATGTTGTGTAATTAGTTAGTACAATAATTTTTAAAATATCATAAATCATACCAATTACTTATTAGGGATGGGCACGACGGCCCATCCCTGCCCATGTCGTTTCCCCCTGCCTTCGTTACGTCGTGTCGCGTTTTCGTGACGTGGTCATGCCGTCGTTGGTAGTGGTGGAGAGGTGGTAGGTTGCCGCGTTCGGTGACAATGATGTGATGTGCCAACGTGACAGGTACCCATACCCATACCCGTATAAACCCGGACCCGTGAGAACGGGTACGGTTTCAATGCGGGTACGGGTGCGGGTGGACCCAAATTTACCCATGGGTTACCCGTGACGAGCACTACCCCTTACAAGCAGGAGTAGTGCTTGTAAGTTAGGTTACATAACTGCAAAATAACCGTAACTGGACCGGACTGTAACCGGTAAGGACCGGAAAATATCTTAACCGATTGTAACCGTAACCGCGGTCCGGTCATTGGTTAGGGGCCATCTCAAAAAATTTCTTAACCAGTCAAACCGGTTAGGACCGGTTACAACCAGTGAACCAGTCTGAGTGTGCTTCACATATTACTAACTCTAAGCTACTACACAGAGGGAAAAGCAAATCATAATAAATAAAAAAGCACCAACAAACAGTGGGTCAGTAGAGGCTTAGTATAGCCACGAAAAATATCCACATCAATTCTACGATGCCCACTGCAACTCGGACTCTTGCAAAAGGGATTCCTCCCAGGGTCCACACACCCAAAACCAAAAGAAAATCTGCTCTAAAACACTCTAGTACAAAACCAGTCCCCCTGAAGAGTAAACGTAAGGCCAGCAAAATTGACAATGACAGTGGTGATGAGACATCATCCAAATCTGGTGATTCCGACCCCAAACCAAAGCAAAAGAGGAAGGCAGCTAAACGCAGGCGTACAGAAGAGCCTGAATCTGACATGGAAATCGTAGATGGTGCTGAGCCAGAGCCAATGGTGGAGGAAGTCGAGAGAGACCCAGATTCCGATGATGAGGTTGGTACAAAACATCATATTGAAATGTCAGGCTCACACAGTAATAGGGCGACAGGCTTAATAACCATCAACGAGGTGAAGACCTTCACGAAAAACCAATAAAAAAGGAATCGACACTCGACCTCCTCACGGTAATGTCAGACAGAGTCATGGTGAAGTTCAAGACTGGGGCCGATACATATGAGATGGAAGTTGGGAGGTGGTGTATTATCTGCTTGTAAGTTATTGTACCAGAAATATGACAATACATTGCTTACCGTGAGGGCGTAGGAATGACGAAGCCTTTATCAAGGCGAACGGGAAGCGTAAAGCTTTCTTTAAGGGGGGTAATTCATCCTGCCGATATCACGTACGTCAGCATTACAAAGTCTACAGAGAGAAATGTAAGGATGCAGACATACCTGTCAATCACTGGGCTATTCTGCGTCCCGTTTGGAAAAGGATGGAGGAAGAGAAAGAAGCAGACAAAAAAGGACGGACGACGAACATTTGAGCTCAGCAGCAGCTCAAATTCGACTCTGTGGTGAGTCCACGCGAGTTCACGAGATCGGGGACTCTTCTAGCTGTGACGAAGCTAATTGCGACTAACAATCAAGTACGTTGTTAGCATTCCATTCTGATGAAAATAATTAGAACTTACCTCTAGCCCCTTGCGCTTTCCGATAATCCCGCCTTTCGCAATGCACTTGTCTCGATGAGACCAAAGTCAACGACTGCCGATCTTCCGAGTTCATACGACGTAAAGGTCTACCTACATAACCAATTTGTGAGAAAGATTGCTGAACTGAAGGAGGAAATATCGGTGAGTAATCATCTCATAGGAATTGTTGGATATCACACATACTTGAATAGGCAGCTCCGGGAAAGGTATCGATAACCGCCGATGGATGGTCGGCGGATACAACAAAGATGGGGTTTCTTGGTATGACGGCGCATTGGATCGAAGTGAAGGATAAGTGATGGAAGCTGAGGGCAGAGGTGGTCGGGTTTAAAGCCTTATCAGGGACGCATAGTGGCGAAAATTTGAGAAGGTATGTGGTGGGATTAATGGACCATGTGGGTATCATGGCTAAGAATAAGTCGAAGGCATGCTCAATTGATTACATACCTTGACAATTTGTTAACTGGCGTTCCGTCTAGCTGTACACTGCAACATTGGACAACACTGGCAATAACAACACGACATGCAAAACTATTCAAGACGTCCATGCTCGTAGAGGCCTTCCATTGTGGAACCGTGATGAACTACAGTTACCGTAAATAAAATCTCTCTCTCTACATTTTTCGTTACAAACGCTGAATGCCGCCCAACGTCAGTTGCCTTGGACACATTATCAACCTTGGGAATGTTGATGTGATGGGAGACATCACGAAGATTGCGGCAGTCGAAAATGCGACGGCCATTTGGGAGTATGATCCCATCCGTGAGGACAACCGCGTTTTGGGGGGTTCCCTAGACGTTATCGCGGCGATAAGAACACTGGCAATCAAGATAAGCTCGTGGTTGCATGCCACTAATAGACTATCTTACAGGTTTCATAGATTCAGGCATCTGGACAGCGCATTGAGTACTTCCAAAGCACTCAGATCCGCTGTGGAATCCCTGAACCATTGAAGATACCCTTGCACAGCAACATTCAATGGGGAACAGCCTTCAAAATGCTCAACCAGGCCAATAAATTACGTCAGGCAAGTCTTATCCTACATATCATACTCCACGTCTCTCAAATTCCCTCCGGATTTTAGCCAATAGGGGTTTTTCTAACATCTGCAGACGAAATGTATGGCCCTATCACCACGTTACGACGCGAGGGTCGTCTAGTGAAACATATACCTTGGACCGAAAGCTCTCTTGATCCGCTACTGTCAACTCCTCAGTTTTTCCCACGCGCGCAGGAAAAGAGTCTGGCCGACTACTCGTAGCAAATCGATTAGAGCTATATAATTCCACTAACAAACCACCTAGATACAATCTACTGCTTCTTATAATTACTTCTGACAACCATGGCCAGCCTCACTAGAGGCAATCCGATCGACACAGGACAGAAAAAACAAGTCGACCCAAAGCCGAACACGAGACAAGAAACACGAAGAACGGGTACACTAATTGCTACAGAATCAGTAGAAGAGATCAAAAGCGCAGAGGGGGCGAGGAGATACCTAGAAAAAGGACTGTACCTATGTCCACAAGGCGAGCCAATCACCCCAACTTCACTCAAATACTGTTTGCACCAGATCTCCAAGATGCCCGGGATCACGGTACCAATAGGCAAAGCCGTCCGAGCGGCTGCTCTCCTGGTAGAAGAATTCGAGGAATACGCGATAGCGGAAACCATAAGGGAGACAGTTAACACTCAACTATCGAGTCTAACAGAAGACTTTCAACTAATGGCAACAAACATCAAGGAGCAGATTGATGAAAGGATAGGGGAAAGACTAACTGATCTAGACAAATACACAACCAGGATGGACAAGGTCATCAAAAAAATGGAAACCAACAATGTTCCGCCGCCGCAAAATACGACCCACTCAGCTCACCCGGACAGACCTCATGGACACAGGTCCTATGCGGAAACGCTTATCTCTCCACCAAGACACGTAGACCCGAGACTAGCGGCCAAGGAAGGAATACGCGCCAGACAGTTCATGCTAGAGGGCGTAACGAAGGATTCAAAACACGGGGAGATGAATAACGCGCAGCTCAAAACGGATTTCAGCGGGATTCTGAGGGAATTGGGATTAGAAGGCAAAGGAATCAGAGCGGTAAACCGTCAAAGGCTAGGAGGACTACTCATCGAGATGGAAAGCGACCACGCAACCGCCTGGCTAAGGGGAGAAGACAACGCAAAGGAATTCTGTGGTAAAGTGGGGCCGGACGCTAAGTTTAGAACCAGGACCTACAACCTCATTGCCTACAACGTACCGATCACCCTGGACCCGCAGAACGAGAAGCACCTAGAGGAAATTCACGAGGTCAATCAAATTGAAAAAGAATCAATCACCAAAGCAAGATGGGTCAAACCCATAGCGAGAAGATCTCCGAACCAACGGTCGGCACACCTCATCCTCACGTTCACTGATATTAACACTGCTAACCGAGCGCTAACGAACGGATTACTAATATGTCACAGCAAAGTAAAAGTGGATAAGGTAAAAAAGGAGCCGATCCGCTGCTTAAAATGCCAGAGATGGAACCACTACGCAAAAGACTGCCCAGCCGAAGAGGACACTTGCAGTAACTGCGCAGGCCCACATAGATCGAGCCAATGCCCAAATCCGCTAAAAAGGCGCTGCGTATCGTGCAACACAGACGAACACGCAAGCTGGAGCAGAGAGTGTCCTACTTTCCTCAAAAAGATAGATGATTGCAACTCGAAACATCCAGAGAACGCCCTACCGCTCATCCCGAGCGATGAACCCTGGACATGGAACCGAGGTGAGAGCCGTCTCGACTATAACACAAGGTTTAACGCCAGGGAATTCTACACAAAATGGGATTTTGAACCTCCGAACGGACGAAGATCCCCAAACCCCCCAAATCCAACAGCAACAAAAAGTCTCAACTGGGCAGATAGCAACTACAACGACGATTTTTATGTCTGAACACCAATCGAATGGACTACACAGCGCCAACACACACCCACCAACTAATATCAAAATCCTTCAACTCAATTTAAACAAATCGGTACAAGCCCACTTAGAACTAACCAACAAAGAGCTAAGCGCTAATTGGGATATCATACTAATTCAAGAACCACACGTCACCTCTTTTAATTATATTAGAACCCCATTTAATTTTAGACAGGTTTACCCAGCAGACAGAGGACGCGACGGTACCACAGTACGATCAGCCATCTGGGTCAACAAAAAATTAGAGACAAAAAACTGGAAGATAATCGACATCCCCGACACGAACGACATCACAGCAATTCAGATCAAAGGAAGCTATGGGAAGGTCACCATTTTCAATATCTACAACGACTGCAAACACTCAAGAAACGAAGACAAGTTACGCACATACATTCAAGACAACCTGGACGACATATACAGGGGAAGAAACGACCATATGATTTGGGCAGGAGATTTTAACAGGCACCACCCGATGTGGGACAGAAGCGAAGACACTCACCTTTTCACCAGATTAGCAACCGAAGCGGCAAACGGACTAATAGATTTAATAGGAGAATACAACATGGAAATGGTACTACCACACGGCATCCCCACACTCGAACATATGCGCACCAAGAAGTACTCAAGACCCGACAATTTCTTTTGCTCACAACTCCTGAAAGATCAAGTTATAAGTTGCGAAGTCGACTCTAAGCTCCGTCCTCCAGCAATGGACCATTTCCCAATACTCACGACAATCTCCCTTCCACAATCAAACACAGCTGAACCCCCGTCGTACGACTTCAGAAACGCGGATTGGGACGACTTCAGAAAAGACCTGGCCACAAGACTGGAGGAACTACCTGAACCTACCTCAATATCAACGGAAAGGCAACTTCACGAGGCAATAAAAGGACTAACAAGCGCGCTGCAAGACACCATACAAGCGAGGATCAAAATGAAACGACCAAGACCGGACAGCAAGCGGTGGTGGAATAGTGATCTGAAGAAGATGAAAAAGGAGTTAAACAAGCTAAGAACGGAGTCTTTCAAACTAAGAACACTAACGCACCACCCAATCCATGACCTACGCAGACGAAAAAGCAACCAATATGGAGAAGAAATCGTGCGAGCAAAACGGCAACACTGGACGGACTACCTAGAAGAAATGTCAGCAAACGAAATATGGACAGCCAACAAATACATCAAGGAGCCTATCGGAGATGGCGGTAGCCCAAGAATTCCCACCTTGAAGGTCAAAAACGCCAACGGCACAGAAGTAGAGGTAAATGACAACAAGGAAAAGGCAACCCACTTCGCAAAATCCTTTTTCCCCCCGCCCCCGACGATTTCATCCATACCACCTAACTACATATACCCGCAACCTCTCCCCAACCCGCCGAAAATCACCATGGACCAAATAAAGCGTCAAGTACAAAGACTAGCGCCATACAAGGCCCCAGGACCGGACGGAATTCCCAACATCGTCATAATGAAGTGCTTTGATCTCATCTCCGAGTACCTTATTCACATCATTCAGGCAATCCTAGGGGAAGGAATCTACTATGATCCATGGCGAGAGTTTATAACGGTAGTATTACGAAAACCGGACAAGCCCAACTACCAACTACCCAAAGCCTACAGACCTATTGCACTAATTTGCACACTAGCCAAACTAATCACAGCCATCGTAGCCATGGACATAAGCCACCTAGTCGAAACCCACGAGTTGCTGCCGAACACCCACTTTGGAGGAAGACCAGGGCGCACCACCACCGATGCCTTACACTACCTGACGCATCGCATCAAGAAAGCGTGGAGGAAGGGTAACGTAGCATCAATCCTGTTCCTAGATGTGGAAGGGGCGTTCCCAAACGCCGTCACTGACAGACTAACCCATAACCTGCGAAGAAGGAGAATACCGGATATATACGTCAATTTCGTCAACAACATATTACGAAACAGGAGGACAAAACTCAAATTTGACGACTACACCTCAGAGGCAATTGAAATCCTCAATGGGATAGGTCAAGGAGACCCGCTATCCATGATTTTATATATAATATACAACGCTGACATATTGGAAATCATAGGAAACGAGAAAAAAGAGGGAGCACTGGGATATGTCGATGACGTGGCTCTGATAGCAATAGGGAAAACTTTCGACGAAACCACGAGGAAACTGGAGCACATGATGGGTAAAGAAGGCGGAGGACTAGAATGGAGTCGGGAACACAACTCTCCGTTTGAGATAAGTAAATCCGTGGTACTTCACGCCTCAAGACGAACACAACCAAATCCGGAAGACGAAAGCAAAAGGGTCCCACTAGACAGACCGCCGCTCATGGTAAACAGAACTCAAATCAAGGAAGTCGAAAATTTCAAGTACCTAGGAATACTGATCGATGCACAACTTAGGTGGAACGCCCAATCTCAAAAGGCAATCTCGAACGCAACAAAATGGCTATTGCAATTCCGAAGACTCACTTCACCGAACACAGGAGTAAAAGCAAAACTAATGAGGCAGCTCTACCTATCAGTTGCTGTCCCCAAGATGGCATACGGACTAGACGTGTGGTACACCCCACCGACCAAACCAATAGGAGCAACACGAAACCAAGGGTCAGTAGCAGCACTAAAAGGACTAACAAAGGCGCAGAGGATAGCCGCTCTAGCGATCACAGGAGCCCTGAGGACCACACCAACTGACCTGGTAGACGCGCACGCCGGAATCCTACCCATGGATCTATTGCTACTTAAAAATGTGCACAGAGCGGCGGTAAGATTATGCACTCTCCCTAACTCACATCCCCTCCGCGATATAGTACTTCAAGCGGCAACGTCAAAGCCGATCAAACATTTATCGCCAATAGACAACCTCGACGGACTTTTCCAGTTGGACCCAAAGAACATAGAATCGATTCTCCCAACCGTCCAAAGCCCTCACCACGTACAGAAGTTTAAGGTAATGACGGCAGACTCAAGAGAAGAATCTATCGAACTGGAAAAACACGACAAGGCCGACTTCAGAATATACACGGACGGCTCAGGAAACGAAGGAAACACGGGCGCGGCGGCAGTATTGTACAAGAAAGGGAGGAAAACACCGATCAAAACACTTCAATACCACCTAGGATCAAAGGACGAACACAACTCGTACGAGGCGGAGCTAGTAGGAGGAATATTGGGGGTGTGGATGACCGAAAGCAGCCCGGAAACCAGAGGTAGAACAGTATCGCTATACACTGACAACCAATCCCTCCTACAGGCAGTTGTCAAGATAGGCTCAAAATCGGGACAACAACACTGACAACCAATCCCTCCTACAGGCAGTTGTCAAGATAGGCTCAAAATCGGGACAACACCTAGTCAAAGCACTCGAAGACTCAGCAAACAACGCCAAATGCAAGCTCACGATTAATTGGATATCAGGTCACAGTAAGGTTGATGGTAACGAAAAAGCTGACGAACTAGCGAAACAGGTGGCAGACCACAAATCCTCTAGGATTGAGCATCTCCCACCGAAGCTCAGGAGAACAACGCCAACCAGTGCGTCAGCCCTAAAAGAAAGATACCACAAATCACTCCTAGCCAAATGGGGAGAACTATGGGCCAACTCCCCTAGGAAAGCGAGGGTCGAGGAAATTGACGATCTTTTCCCTTTTTCTAGATACAGAAAGAACCAACAAAAGCTGACAAGAGACCAGGCGAGTAAAATGATTCAGGTGCGAAGTCGTCACATACCGCTAAATGCATACCTTCACCGAATCGGGAAATCGCAAACGAGACACTGCCAACAATGCCGCGTTAATCGAGAAACACAAACGCCACCGGAAACAGTCAATCACTACCTATTCAGTTGCACGGCCTATGAGGATGAACGTTGGGAGATGGGCAAAATTCTGGAAAGAAAGGAACTATCGCTAAAGAACCTCATGGAAAGCGAGAAAGGGATGAGAGCTCTAGCTAAGTTCATCTCAAAGACAAGGAGGATGAGAAATCCCCCCCACATCCCACTCACTACCTGACCTTACAAGCTCACACTCACCTGAAGTACTAATTTCTGTACCCTTCAAGCGAACAGGTGCGAATCGGAGAAAACTATCAAGTGACATTCAACACAACAGGACACAAAGTATGCAACTCCAAACCCGAAGGAAGAACTATCTGGCCTCTAAACAGTAGGGCATCCCCTTGCTGGATCCTGGCGTGGAGCGAGCACTTGGGGTGCGCCACGAAGGATGCAAGAGGCGGAAAGGGAGCCAGGGAAGACTGGCAAAGGGGCCAGGGGAGGAGTAGCATACAGTAATGTAAAGTCTAATATGGGGCTCAGCCCTCTGGACTATAAACCCCAATAAAAAAAAAAATAAAAAAAAAAAAAAATACCTTGGACCGCCTTCAAGATGTTGGATTGTGATTGGCGCAGAGTTGTTGATGCACGAGATATTCTTGAGGCAGGTATTGTTTTTCTTTCGATGGAAACAGACTGATTGCTGTTCAGGACTCGAACCTAATTCAACAGTACTTTTCAGCAGAACAGCAACCCACACTCTGGCGCGCCCTCCCGGCCCTCGAGGAGTTGCAATCGGCTTGGGAGAAGAAACGGGATGCACCTAGGTTTGAACTCTACAAAGATGCTCTCGTCTCCGGCCTTGCAAAGCTATGGAAGTATTATTCTCGGCTTGATGAAAAGCCGAGCTTCGTATTGGCGCTAGGTGAGTATGAGCCTGCTGTCATTTGATTGCATTGATACTTTATCAGTCCTCCATCCCTACTACAAACTCGCATACATCAAACTCGCATGGGGAGGTCCGGATGAGCTGGCTGCAGAATTAGCAGGTGGAAACCCTTATGCGAAGGATTGGCAGGACGAGGCAAAGCAGATTGTCGAACGGACAGTGAGTAATTTTATTATCATTATTGTGATGTTATGCTAACTGGGAATTGAATAGATGGTCAAGTATTATAAAACTCGTCCATCTGCCATTGCTATCGCCAAAGAATCAGCTGGGAACAACAATCCAACCTCCAGTACCACTTGCAATTTGTCCGAATTTGACAAGCACCGGGAAAAGCTTCTCTCCGATGACACAGAGGAAGGCTGGGCATCAGAACTTCGACGCTACCTTGCGGGGATGCAAAGGGATGTCGAAAAGGACACGGATATTGTTGAATGGTGGCAGGTAATGACTTAACGCACCAATCCTGTTATCTGCTGAGTAGATTTTGCACAGGATCATGCCGAAATCTATCCGACACTGGCCCGCATCGCACTCGATGTTCTTCCGTCACAGGCGTCGTCTGTTCCTTGTGAACGGTTATTCTCAGGTACGAAACAAGTGGCAACTGACCGTCGAGCATCTTTAGGTTCGAAAGTATTTGAGGAACTCACCATCATGAAACATGCTTGGGGCCCAAGCATTTATGATGTAGCTGCTCGGAATTCTGCACAAGCTGATGAGATTAGTTTAATTGACTTTGAGCAAATGTTGATTGAGGAAGGGGAGATGATTGAGTGGGACAAAGAGGACTCGGAAGTCTGGAATAATAATGATTTTGAGCTTGTAGTTGACTAGGTTCATTTCCTGTAGCTATTGGGATGTCTGTACCTACTGCTTAATTTGGTCATAACCAGTCACAACCGGTTGTAACTGGTTCTGACCGTAACTGGTTGTAACCGGTTACATAACCGATGATAACCAGCACTAACCGTGCAAGACTGGTTAGTATCGGTTCGGTCCGGTTAATTTTGGAATGTGAAAATACTGTAACCGGTTACGGTCTCGGTTAGAGCCAAATATATAAAATAACCGGACCGGACCGGACTTTCAAGCACTAAGCAGGAGCAATGTACTAGATACTGGCAGCACCATTAAGACTGTCAATGGTACTGGCGACGCCTCTAGGTGGATGACCAATTTCTTCATGGAGACCTGATTGGGATCTTCTTTGATGTGAAAGGTGATTACAACTGTTTTGATTCTCATTGCAGCTGGTAAATGTGGCATTGTGTGGGAATTAGAATGAAATGTAATTGGTATTTCCCAGTCTTCACACAGAATAAAGGTGTGAGAAAATTGCTCTAGATCAGGGCGGGAATTTATATTTCTGATGATGTCGGTACAAGTGAAAGCCGCTCCAGTCGCAAGAAGCTTGAAAAAAGATGTACACCAGTGCTCAGTGAAGGTTGCTCCATCCTGTCTTGAATTACCAACGCCCTTGGGTGAAGTGCTCCACTCTTGCACCCTTGACCTTGCCCTGTCCTGCAACAGAGAAGATGTGAATTGAATATCTAGGCCTGATCATATCCAAGAACCAAGTCAAAATGGACCTGGTCAAGGTAGCTGGAGTAACAGAATGGCCACAACCAACTAACAAAAGGGAAGGCAATCCTTCCCCAGGTTTGTCAATTTCTAACGCTGGTTCATCAAAGACTTCTCTCACCACGCCCAACCACTTTTTAACCTTACATGAAACCAACAGAAATGGAAATGGGACATACCCAAGGCCACTAGGGCTCGTCACAGGTTTGTAAACCCACGTGGGTAACCGGGTATGGGTGAGCCAGGTACAGGTATGGGCTAACTCAGAGGCACCTGCCGAAAACCCACGCCCAAGGGGTGGGTTTGGTGGGTTTTTTATTTTAATTTCATTTAATATATATACTAGTATATACTGTAAAATAAAGTCAAAACAAGAGGTGGAGGACAAAAATGCCCTCCATCTCTCGTTTCGAGGTGATGGGGGTCAGCCCTCATTGGCGTTGGCAGCTGTTGTTGTTGTCAGTGGCGGCTCTTGTCATAGTCAGTAAATAGAATTAGTGTTTGCAGGTCCAGTTACAAGACCGGAAAAAGACTGGAAAAAGACCGGACCTTAACCGATCAAGACCGGAAATTCCCAGGACTGATCAAGACCGTAACCGTGGTCCGGTCTTCGGTCCATCCCCATTTTGGAAAATTGAAGACCAACCAAGACCAGTCTTAACCAGTCTGAACCGGTCTTCCAGCCTCAACGGTTTGGGAAAGTATTTCATAATTTCAATATATATTAACAATAATTTTAACTAATATATATCGCTTTTCATAATTCAGACAAATGCGACGTGTTTGTTTGTCAACCACAATACGTCACGTTCACGCGTTGAACGTCAACAGTCACCACCACGAGCCCACCACAAGGTACTGGCAGGCGTACAAGGTACGTCTGATATCTTTTCTTTATTCCGTTTGTCAAATACTAAACAAGTTGTCGTGACGATGGAGAGATAGAGCTCCATCGTTGTGTCTTTTGCGTAGGTTTCAATGCGACGAGGAGTAAACTCCTTGTCGCATGTCACTTTCATTGCCCACCACAAGGTACTGGCAGGCGTACAAGGTACGTCTTTTTCTTTATTCTGTTTATTAAATACTAAACAAGTTGTCGCGACGATGGAGAGATAGAGCTCCATCGTCGCGTCTTTTGCATAGGTTTCAATGCGATGAGGAGTTTACTCCTCGTCGCATGTCACTTTCATTGTCAACCTACGTGTTGACCGCCACACGTCACCACCACCCCTACGACACTACTTATGTCCGGCCCCTCCACCTTCCCTCCACCTTCCCAGGTTCAACCACCACCCTCCCTCGCTTTAAACGCGAGTCGGAGGGCTTGCTCTGCCCAAACATGCCCTCTGTCTTGCGTTTCGAGCAACGGAGGGCATTCCCCGGAACCAGCCCCGAAGACGAGCCAGTTACGCTCGTCTTCTGGGTTTCGACTTTTCCCTTGCCACCACCAGCCCCGAAGACGAGTGTCATGCTTGTCTTCGGAGTTTCGACCTTTGTCTGGCCACCACCAGCCCCGAAGACGAGCGTAACTGCTCGTCTTCAGGGTTTTGACCTTTCCCTGGCCACCACCAACCCCGAAAATGAGTGTGCCTGTTCGTCTTCGGGGTTTTGACCTTTCTCTGGCCACCACCAGCCCCGAATCGTAAATAAAATTATATTATATTATATTATATATTATACATTATGGTAGTATTCTAGACCGGTTACGAACCGGTCTGAACCGGTCTGAACTGTAACCGGTTCAGACTGGTCTTGTAACTGGTCAAGACCGCACTGGACCGGTCCACACCGGTTCGGTCCAGTCTTTTTGAGAAATCGAAAATATGAAGACCGGTCTCGGTCCCGGTCCAAGGCCTTCAAGGCCCAAAGACCGGACTGGACCGGACCTTCAAACACTAAATAGAATATTAAAAAAAAGAATTTAGTGAACGTACCTTGTACGCCCACCATTGTTGAGAGGATGGCTCTGGGGTAGCCGGAATATCTCCCCTTGTCATGTCTGACACTTGTTTTGAGTGATGGAGTGTTGTGACAGGTTGTGTTGTTGACCGCATTGGATGTTGGTGGCTGTTGTCGTAGTCAGTAAATAGAATATATATATAAAAGAATTTAGCGAATATACCTTGTATGCCTGCCATTGTTGAGGGGATGGCTCTGGGGTAGCCAGAATATCCCTCCCCTTGTCATGTCTGGCACTTGTTTTGAGTGACAGAGTGTTGTGATGGGTTGTGTCATTGCTGGCGGCAACGACTATGCTGTGGTGGTACTTGCTTATGTCGTGGTGGTAGTCATGTACTAGTACATTGTTGCAGTGGTAGTTGTGTATGTTGTAGTGGTAGTTGTGTATGTTGTGGTGGTAGTTGTGTATGTTGTGATGGTAGTCGCATATGGGCATATGTTGTGGTGGTAGTCATGTACATTGCGGTGGTAGATTCGGCAGGGTTTTTCACATCAAAAAGGATTGTGACACAGCAAGGAGGGGATCCTCCTCACCACGTCGTTTCACCTGCTCACAATGATAGACTAGTTAGTAAATACAATGAAAATATGTACATGTACCTTGTAGATGGTGGAGAGACAGAGAGGGACAAGAAGGGACAGTGCTGATGTGTTGTTGGTGATGCGTGTAATGGTGACCCATGGGTATGTTCTCATGGCACCCACACCCATGAGTGCAGGTACAGTTTCACATGAGTGTGGGTGCAGGTGGACCCAAATTTACCCATGGGCTACCTGTGATGAGCACTAGAGGCCACTGCCTTCTGCAGACTAAAGGAGGCATCACTTCCACTCCTGTTCTGACCACCTCAGCAGATAATTGTCCCTTCCGAATCGAAGCCAACAGCTCTGACTTTGTCACTGGCGTGGTGTTATCTCAGTTATCCACAGAAGACAAAAAATAGCGCCTAGTAGCTTACCTATCCAAATCTGAAACAGAATGGAATTACAAGATCCATGACAAAGAGATGCTGGCCATCATCCATGCATTGGAAAAGTGGAGGCATTTCCTGGAGGGAGCCTCTGACAAGTTTGAGATTTGAACTGACCATAAGAATTTGGAATACTTTATGTCAGCAAAAAAGGTCAACTGTCAGCATGCTTGCTGGTTCCTCACCTTGGCTCAATTTGACTTCGTCATGCACCACCAACCAGGGAAGACGATGGGGAAGTCTGACGCCTTGAGATGATGAGTGAATCATGGTTTTGGAATGGAGGACAACTGAGCGGTGAGATATCACCCTCCTCACACCCAACTTCTTTGTGGTTCACACCTTAGAAGGGGTGCAAGTGGAAGGAGAAGATTGGAAGCTACTCAAACTCATTCAGAAGGAAACCCAAGATGGTGAGATAGATGATGTGGTTAGCAAAGTGGCTAAAGCCCTTAAATCTACTTTGGCCAAGTCCATCTACTCCTCTGAGTGGTTGGAAATAGATAGTATGCTTCACTTCCAAGGAAAGATCTATGTTCCTGTAATGGGACTATATAGTCCCTCATCTCTAGCTGTATGTTCTAATCTACTCTCACTTCTTTCTACGTTTGTATCTCTCCGTACAGCATATGTTACACTCCTCATCGTTGATCCGCCTGATGTACATTTCCATATTCGGTATATTGACTGATCGTCTTGATATAGTAGTGATCCTTATCTTGTATGTATATAGTCTGAGGGTTGGGGGCCTCCAGTCCCCAACTCGATTATTGACTTGGTTCCTGGGCATTCACATCCCTTACAGTTCCCCCATCTGCAGACAACCACCAAAAAATTGTGGCTCTCAATTATAACAGTCACGGAAAATGGAAAACATTGGAGCTAGTCAGTCAGAACTACTACAGTCCTTTATGAAGTGACCCACTCTTCCGCAGCGGAAGCATTTCGGTTGAACTTTATTAGTGGCTTGTCGAGCCGCATCAACATCCATTGGGACAGGGTTACCTGGGGTCGGTGCAGTGTGGGTGAAACAAGTGGGGAAATGGTTAGCAGGTGGGAAACTCCAGATAGCCAGAGGAGGAGCACGAGGGGTTGTTTTGGTTTGTGGAGCTGCGAAGTGAGCAGATTGGAAGGCAGCATTGGCAGCTTGATTCTGGTCAAAGCGAATAGCAGCTTTGTACCAGGCCTCCGGGTTGAGGTCATCTGGCCTTCCGGAAGCCATAGTGGCTATCACATCTGCTATCAAGGGGTTAAGTCCTCTCTGAATTTGACCACGATGGTCTTCAGATCAGAATACCCAGATTCGGATATCAGATCTTGGAAGTCATTGAGATAGTTGTCTATGGTTCATTGACCTTGGAAGTAGGAGGTTCTCTCCAGTTTGTTTGTTGCCACTGCATCTGAGTGTTGTGGGAAAAACTCGGTTTGGAAGCAGGAGCAGAAGTTGTCCCAATCAATGAAGTGGGGACTTCTGGCATTTGCGGGAATGGCTTCCCAGTGATAAATGCGGTTGGCCCATTTTTGGGCTCATCCTTGATTCATGGAGGTCATGGCCCACTGAATTTTTGTTTGTTCGTCTGTAAATTGGTCCAGGCATAAGTGGAAGTAGGCTTGGCATGCGTTTATGAATCCTTTTCCTTTGTGCCTGTTGCCATTGAAGTTTGGGAGTGGGGAGGGCTTCAAATCTAATTTTGTTCCTGGGACGGGAGCGAGTGGGGGTTGGGTCTGGGGTTGCGGAAGTGCAGTCTGCTGGTTTTGGGTCATGTTTGCCAACAGCCGCAGTGTGGCATTTAGTGTGTCAAGCACTTGTGTGTTTTGTGCCTCTTGACTGGCCAATTTTGATTCTAGTCCCGTCAGCCGAGATTCCATGTTCTCGGTCAGGACAGGACTTTCAGATCAAGAGAGGTTCATATTTTCGAAAGGTGATGAAATGGGTGAAGAGGGGAATTCTGATGGGATGACTGCCAGTTGCTTGTTAGACAAGGCCAATGTGGATTGGAGTTGGAAGTGAGTAATTTTGGCAGATGTCCAAGAGACTTCTGGTCTTCAGGAGTTTATCTTGTTCTAGTATAAGGATGTCTGTTGGGTTGGGAGCGGGTGACTAGTCGGAATGCTGTGGTTCGTCAGTAGTCACACGAGCTCACGAGTATCTGACAGGAAGTCCAAAAGATTAATATAGAACAGTACTAAGGACAGAGTGGGACTCACCTGACAGGAAGTCCAAAAGAGAACAAGATGGGAAACTTCCTGTCAGATAAGGGTACTTATATGTACCTAAGTCGGACAATGAAATAATAAATAAAATCAAAATGGTGCCATGGAAAATATGATGACAGGTGGCATGATGGGATCATGCCATAATGAGAAATAAAAATAAAATAAAATAAAGGAATGTCGGAAGCTGGTGGAAGTACTTTCACAGTGTGTTCAACTAAGAGGACTGTGAGAGTGTTTTCTGGAAGAAGAGTGGGTGGCGGAAGTTAGAGGTGAGATTGGCAAGAGTCATATGGGCATGAGACAGTGTAGTTACACAATCAAGAGCACTGCAGAAGTTGTGTGGGAGTTGTGTGGGAGCGGAAGGTGAACGAAGGCAAAAGATGGAAGTCATAAGGGGAGTCCCCTTACAGACATGGCCAGGTACTACAACCAGCGAAGGCTCCCAACACCCACATACCAACCGGGCGACAAATTTTACCTTGACGCTTCTGACATCAGCACTACCTGGCTGTCTCGGAAGCTTTCTCACCGTCGGTTGGGCCCATATGTGATAGACAAACAAGTCTCCTGGAATGTGTACCGCCTTAAACTGCCAGATTCCATGTGTCACCTTCACCCAGTCTTCAACATGGTAAAACTTACTTCTGCACCACATGATTAGGGAACTGCACAGGTAACCTGGGGTTCCACCCACACGATAAACCAAAAACAATCGCGACTAGATAAACACGTTTGAGTGTTGGTTGTAGTGTTTTCCGTTAATCCCATATAAAAGAGTCTGATAGTTTTGTTGTTGAGTTTTGGTGTGGTTAGGCAGGGTCACCTGCAGCACTAGCTCTTCAACGTGGTCAAAGCGAGGGAGGGGGATGGGTGGTGGTGTGGTGAGAAGACTGAAAACGACCCCTCTGACTTGCGTTTGAAGCAAGGGAGGGGGAACAGGGTGGTGGACAAGACCACAACCTAAACTATGGGTCAATAGTACTAGTTTTTATAATAATAACTTTGAAAATACTTACCTGTCCCCCTCCGACTCACTTTTGAAGTGAGAGAGGGGGTGAAGAGTTGTTGAAACACCCCCTCTGACTCGCATTTGAAGTGAGGAAGGGGGGTGGAGAGGTGGAGAGAGTGGTGGTGGGTGAAAGGAGTCAGTGACAGTTCAACTGACTGATGCCGTTTCAAGTGGAGTTTAAACTTACATCAACATTAGTTTATATTTGGGCGAGTTTATCCGCCATCAACCCACCACCAACCCACATACCTGTGCCACAGGTACGGGTTTCTCTGGGGTACAAAATTCTGTACCCCAACCCATACCCCAGAGAAACCAATGGCAAAACCTGCAGGTTTTGTAAACCTGTGCAGTTCCCTACACACAATCCAATTGCGGGTCTAGAGTTTCACAGGCTCCGGCAGCTCAGGCTTGCCAGATCCAAGCCCAAAAAGCCATCATATCTGGCCCAACCCATCAGAGCCAGGCACGCAATCAGCTTCAAGTCACCAAACAAAGCTGAAAGTATTGATCATTGTCACACTCTTCATACAATTAACATATTCAAAATACAAATAGTTAAACATATAAAGAGACAACTCTGTCATCACAGCCTTGCTGGTGACAGTGGTTTAACTATTATACAAAATTTACAGAGTATGCAACAATAATAATTGTACTGTATAATGTTGCCGCTTTCAAGAAGTTGCGGCACACTATGTAACTACTAAATATGGATCTGTGTGTCATCGCTACAGCAAGATAATAAGGCAAGTTGTTCCCAAGTTCCCAAGTTCTAACCATGGATGTTGACAAACCAGGCAATATAAGTGTCGCCAACCTCATCGAAGACGTCACATGAAATTGTTGTGTCTTGATTGACAAACAAGATCTAGTTTATACTCTGCAATATCTAGTGAATGACAGGGGTATGGAGACCCCTGCAGGTAAATGGAATGGATAAGCACGGGTACAGGTACGGGTATTAAATCTCGTACCCACCAGCTTCAAAACAAGCCTAAAATCATCCCAAAATGGATGATCTTAGGCTTGTTTTGACGGGTAGGGGTTCACACGAGTATGGGTATAGGTCCTGGTGAAGATACTCAAGGGTTACCCCTGTCATTCACTAGCGATATCTGGTCAACATAGTTCTGTGCAAGAAATGATCAACATGGAAGTAGTAAGCATTGCTATCCAAAGTGGACTTGTAAAGTTTACTTTGGAAGGCAGTCAGGCTCCTACAACGAAGGCTGAATTAAGAAGAGGCAGATCTTACTGCAAGCAAATGGTGAGAGTTGTGTTGCACAAAACAAGGAGTGTGCTGATTGTGCAGACATAGTGGAACAGCTGGTTGTGAACAAGTTCACACACCTGCCAAGCAATCTTATTCAAGACCTGTGGATCCAAGGACAGCTTCAATTGACCAAAGTGAAGAAAGTGAAAAGAAAATGGTTTGCGCCCTGGAGTATCATCAGTGCCCATTAGCAGCATGTCTCCAGGTCATAAAGGGACGACTGATATGCAAGCGCTGAGCACCTTTTAAAAAGGCCTCCATGGATTGGGCAAACGAAACGGTGAATGGGGCCCCAAAAGGCTGTGCAGTTTTCTTAACAACTGGAACCCACAATAATGAGGACTATTCGGGCCAATCATGATCTAAAGCTAATCATAGGGGGAGACAGAGAGACTGGTACTCTCACATACTACATCACAAACTATGCCATGAAGAAACAACAATGCTCATCAAACACCTCTGTCTTACTTGCAAAACAATTGGCTTTCATTAAAAAAGAGGAACACAGACAGATGGACCTCAACAAGCTCAATAAAAAGCTAATCCAATTCTGCACTAATTGTTTAAGTTGTGATCAAGAGTTCATGACCTACATCATGGGATGGTTAGACATGTATTTGTCACACTACTATGTTGCAATATACTGGGACACAGCCGCAAATGTGCTCAAAAAGACCTTACCAGGGATAGATCCACAATGGTAAGAATATACTTCAATTGTCAATTATCAAAATACCTGCTATCAAAGGTATCAAAACCATGGAATTGCAAATGGTGAAGATGAAGGAGTGAGTACTGAACCTTTGATAGACATAATAGCTGACCAGATCATTCAGAGGGATACAGCAATGCTCACAATAGTAAATGGATCTGTCGAGCTCCAATGGAGAACAGGCACTGTTACTGAGGATGCTTCCCAGAGAACGACTCTATGTGGAATCTGCAGTGGGGTTGGTGTACGACATTAGATTCTTCAATGAGGACAATATAAGCATCGCGTGCAAATCCACAGCAAGGAAAATGCAGTCTGAGGAAGGAGAAAAGATTAGAATTTGGGAAACACAACTCAAGACAACCACTTGTGACCAAATTAAAAAATACAGGATGACAAACATGACTGAGGAAGCAAACAAACCAGGACCATCCATTTCATTTAAGCCGAGTATGTTCAAGCCACTTCTACCATCAGTCAGTGGTTGGCTGAAACCTTTGCAAAAAATACTGAGCCACACCCGACTCTCTCAACCGGTGGAAGTGGGTTGAAAGACCCAGTTCCTGATTATGTAAAGATGTTCAGTCAAGTCTTCTCAGAAGAAGGTTCGCTAAACTTCTAAATCAGAAACCATGGGATCATGTGATAGAACTTATGCCTGGTGCTCAACCAAAAGGTTGTAAAGTCTATCCGCTGTCAGTCACTGAACAGTCCGATCTGGACTGCTTCCTCACTGAAAACCTCGAAACAGGCCAGATCCAGCTGTCAAAATCTCTGATGACCTCCTTTGTTTTCTTCATAAAAAAGAAAAATGGCTCCCTTCAGCTCATACAGGACTACCGGATGTTGAACAAAATGATGGTCAAAAATAAGTACCCTCTTCCGCTCATTTCAGAATTGGTGAACCAGTTATGCGAGGTGCTAAGTACTTTGCCAAACTAGACATCTGCTGGGGATTCAACAATGTCCAGAAAGGGACGAGTGGAAGGCTGCCTTCCGAACCAACCGAGGCTTGTTCAAACCGCTAGTAATGTTCTTCAGGCTAACCAATAGCCCAGCCACCTTCCAAACCATGATGAATGACATATTCATGGATATGATTTCAGAAGGAGTGGTAGTGGTGTACCTAGATGACATCCTCATCTTCACCAAGGACTTAGACAAACATCGTCAGGTCACTCAACTAGTACTCAGAAGGTTGGCGGAACACAAGTTGTACCTGTGACCTGAAAAATGCGAGTTTGAAAAGACGCAGATCAAATACCTAGGGCTGGTTATCTCCGAAAACTGAGTAGAAATGGACCTGGTCAAGTAGCTGGAGTAGCAGAATGGCCCAAGCCGTTGAATAAACGGGAAGTGCAATTTTTCCTCGGTTTTGTTAATTTCTACCAGCTGTTCATCAAAGACTTCTCACACCATGCTCCGCCACTGTTCGATCTCACTCGCAAGGAGCAAAAATGGCACTGGGACTCCTCTGTAGCTTCCACTTTCTGGAGGCTGAAGGACCTAGTGACTTCTGCCCCCGTCTTGGTCACTCCAGCAGATGATCAACCTTCCGGATCAAAGCTGATAGCTCTGATTTTGCAACAGGTGTGATGTTGTCTCAGCTGTCTACAGAAGACGGAAAATGGCATCCTGTCGCTTTCCTGTCGAAATCATTTTCGGAAACTGAGCAGAACTATGAAATCCATGACAAGGAGATGCTAGCAATTATGCGAGCCCTGGATGAGTGGGGTCACTTCCTAGAAGGAGCATCACACAAGGTGGAAATCTGGACTGAAAATGTATAGTGTCATCTGTAGGGGCACTGGAAGAAGCAACTTGTGGGTTGCTTACTTCTGAGACCTTAATTTCCATCTCATCCTTGGACTCAACTTGGGCCTTGGATTTGTGGGAGCGATGCTGCAAATAGAAATAGTAAGAAGTAGAAAAATAAGAAAGACAGTAAGAAATAATTACAGGAGCCTTGGGTGCCTTCTTGGGCACAGGAACAGGTGCTGAAGTTAAGGCCTCCTTGGCATCCATGACGCATTTTGTGAATCCGCAGAACTCATGAATAGATGAAGATTGCGTGGCAGAATGGATTTTCTTGGCCTTCATCTAGCCTTTTATGATGTCAAATCAAAAGCCAAAGACAATGTCATGGGCAACTTTGTTGCATGCAACAACATCAATGTTGTTGGACCAGAGGTTCACCATGGCCACCATACCGGCCAACTTGTTAAGAATATCGCCCTGACGAAGATTGCCAGGATTTGCAATCAAGTGGCGAGCAGAATTAAGGGTACTGCCCACAGCAGAAAATGTCTGGAGAGAGGTTTATTCCAATAGGGCCATTTAAGTTTGACTTAGTGGATGGGGAACACTCCCCAGGAGAAACCACAGATGTTTTATACCTAAATGACTACTGTAGGGCATACAAGAATAAGTGTGTCTACACATGTGGCAGTTTGAAAATCCATGTGCGCCAGAAATGGACACATGGGCTGCATTCAGATTTTTGGAGGTGTGGCTGTTACTTGAACTGGGACAGTTCAAATTTCAATTGGGGGGAGGGATACCCCTATAGGAAAAGATAAAGAATAGAAAGAATTAAAAACTCAAAAAGGAGAATTTGAAATTCAACTGATTTCAGAGAATTTTTCGAGTTTCAAGCAATCAAAGTTATGAATATCACAGGAGATGCCATCAGTGCGGCTACCTATATCAGAGTGATAATGGGAGGTCATCCTGATTACTTTCCCTCAGCATACTGGTCCTGAGTTCTTTTGACTACTGGCCGGTGCATTGAAGAGTTAGACGACCTTCATGGCACTTATACAGTGCAAGACTGAGACGTATAGATTGCTCAGTGCTAGTGAGATCATCTCCTCGCCACATATTGATCCCAGGTTCTGTACCCATGACATATGTGGGGAGGTGGCAGATAATCTCCGTGGCACTGAAGGCAAAACATAATTATTATGCCTACATGAGGACTATTGTTCGGTTATACAACCAAACTGTATGATAGTCGTTATTGTATGCTATGTAAAATCAGACTCATCCAATTTACATAACCGAGCTTGACACTTACAGGTTCAGATAAGAACCGCAGACGGAGCTAGCATGGTAGCACAGCGGATAGACTTGTCAGAATACAGTTTTAATTCTTCATGGTTTATACTCTAAGACATTATTGTATTAATACACAAATAATGTCAATGGGTTAGTTCATGACAAGATGCATCAGGAAAGTGGGATATTCCTAAATGTACTTATGTTGACTTGAATTTCCTTAAATCTCTTAAGTCCTCTGAAATTCAGTAATTTCAAGGAAATTTAAGGAGATTCAAGGCATTCTTAAATCACCTTAAATCCAGTGATTTAAGGTGATTTAAGATAGGTCATTTACTGAAATTCACTGTGTGACTTAAATTAAGTAATTTCAGGGGATTTAAATTATGAATTTTGGTCAGTCCAGTTGCAACTGATTCAAGGAGTTAAGGATTTAAGTTATTTTTAGACATATTCAGACATATCAGTCATTTAAGATTAAAACTAGGGACAGGTTATTATTTGTATTATTGTACATACAGAATATATAATTGAGTGTACATAATACAATTGCATATAATACAAAAAAGAAAATTGATTAAAAAGAAAAAGAACTAAAGCAGGAAATACATACAATGGAAAAAGAAAAGATAAGGAGGGAGAGAGGGACAGAGAGAGAGAGGGAGAGAGGGGAAAATGGAATCAGTGAACACAAAAACACGCCATTGCAGGCATGTTTTGGGTGTTCGAGATGTCATGGGAGGGAGGGAGGGTGTTGAACACCAAAAACACGCCAAAACGGCGCATTATGGGTGTTCGAGGGATGGAGAGGGTGCTGATCAACGAGAAACGTGCCCAGATGGGCATGTTTCTCATGTTTTCAGGGAGAAAAGTAAGCAAAAACGTAAGGCATGCCTTACAGTGGCTCAAAGAACTGTCCCAGTGTTTGCACATTCTTCAAAGATCTAACAATTATGAGACAACGGCTTAATCAACTGTTATAAAACCTTTTGTATCTTAAAATAGATCATCTTGGCTTTACAACACAATTTATATCATGTGATTTGAATCAAAACTTGTTGTGTAAAAAATTAAACAAATTATTCACTCACTGGGACAGTTCTTTGACCCTCTATTATTTCACATGTTTTTCACTCTGGAGATCAAAATGAAGATCCAGATGACTTTTAACTATTCTAAAATTACTTGTGTGATATTAATAACACCATATCTGAATGTTAACATCTATTTCCCCATATCTTATGCACCAAATATTTATCAAGTGACTAATTATACTCAGAAGTGTATTTGAATGAATTTCAAGAGAAATTGAGAGGATTAACATTGAAATATCAGTGTAGACCTTTGATAATAGTCATTTAATAGTATTTGAACCATGTTTGAGTGTACTGAGCAGCAGATCAGATGTTTTATTTCACTAAATCTATGTCTGCCTACTGTTATTTTCATCAATTTGCAACCTCAGATAGCACTGTAAGACGAAATGCTGTTGGATTTATTCTTATCTACATTGATTCTACTTGACATAAGGTTTTCAGAATATTACAATCCATTGTGCAGTGATGGTGCTAAAGTATCCATTATGAGTCGTGATTATTTATCTCCTCGTATAGATGAAAATTTGTACTTTCAATTATTTTAATATACACACATTTCTAGTTGAGTGAGAAGCAACCAATTATGATTATATCAATAAATAGCTGAATTTATATATATATATGATCTAGATTTACTGATTTTTGCTATTATACCAATTTTCATCTATATAAGGAGATAAATAATCACAACTCACTAGTGCTTGAAGGTCCAGTCTATAGGACCGGAAAAAGACCGTTAACTGGACCGGACCTTAACTGGTTATGGTCTTATTTCAGTCCGGTCTTTTCAGATTTGAAAAACAAAAGACCAGTCATTTGTAGCCCTTAATTACCTCTTCAAATGTAGCCCATGAACATATAATGATGAGAAATTGACTGAGATATTTCGAATTTCATCCAGAATGGGTAAGAAAAGTAGAACTTTTTGAAACCTTCATATCTATGTTAGTTTTCACTCAATTTGGATGTTCTTGGGCTTGAAATAAAGTTACAACTAATTGAAATCTTTTTACCATTGCAAAAATATCGAAAAAACCGGTTTCAACCGGTTGAAACCAATCAAAGACTGAGACTGGTCTAAACTGGTCTAGACCGGAAAAAAACCGGTTTACATCAGTCCAGTCTGGTCTTTTGAGGTCTCAGAATATTTATAGACCGGTTAGGTTACAGTTAAGGTCTGGGGGATCGAAAGACCGGACCAGACCAGACCTCCAAACACTACTTTCTTTATGCCAGACTTACCTGCAATAAGTCCTCAAAATCACATGCTGCAAGCTTCTTCATTTCTGACGCATTTGTTGTAAAATGCCTGATTGTGCTGGTGTAAGGGGAACTCCGTGTACCATGTGAGTTCTAACTCTAGTCTTTCAGCCTTCTTTGAGAGCATTGGGCTTCTTAGCCTACTCTAGCTCTCTTGGATTGCCCATAGGCATCTGTCTCTTCTCTCTTTCTGTCAGGGTCCAGCCCTCTGGCCCCTGATCTCTTCTTATCTCTTAGATCAGTTCTTATCTATGTAGATCAGATTAAATCAGTAGTGATCAGTGGTATCTCCTAATATGTCCGTTCTATCTAGCTTATCAGATGATCAGTAGATAAGACTATCTGTGTAGTATATAGAGGCAAGGTGGAAATATTGGATCTCCACCTTGATCATTACCATCAGTTCTGGGGTTACACATACTGAGACTGTTAGCTTGGCCTTTGGGCCCCTTACACAATTGCATTCTGGATGATATAGATCACTGGTATCACTTTTTCTCCTCTCAAAGTAATTAATATACTGAACTGCTTAGAATTGCAATGGTCCCTCCCTTTTCTGGTCTATAACAATTTTCAGAGGGCTAACAGTTCAAGCAATGGACTGGAGATGATTCAAAAGCACTCATGAAGGTGCGTCATAATTCATTTCTTACATCAAGAAATTGAGAAAAGTCCGATTTAGCCATGTGATGTTCATGCAACTGTTGCAACTTTATAACCCCAAGATAGCAGTATATAACCATGTATCTGCAACTGGTAGGATTATGGCAATGTCATAAATTAGGTACAATATTCTTTCTGTAATGTAAAGTAAATAAAATATGACAAGGACATTATAACTAGATTGTGAGGTGGCTGCTAGGTTTGTCAAAAAATCACAATATGCGCATCGTCAGATTGTATGTAAACTCATTATTGTCCTTCAGCAGAATTGTAGACTGAATATGAGAGGGGCATAATATAGCATGCAAGTTATATTTAATTGCCTGGTCACCAAATATATACTCTGAGTATATAATGCCATATCAGGATGATGGTAATACCATTGTTGCAGTACAAGATTATTTCTGTAATGCAAAGCAAATATAAAAAGGCCAGAACATTATACATAGATTGTGAGGTGGCAATCAGGGTTACCAAAAAATCATAATGTAATGATGTTAGATGCTAGATAGTATATAGTTCTTTGTCATCCTTCCATAGGATAGATATGAGAAGACATGGAAGGTATATTTACATAATTACCACAATGAAGTATCATGGGCCTAAATCTTGTGAGCATGCCAGCTGAACACAAAATCTATGGCGTAGCATAACCATAATTCTCCTCATCACTGCAACTGGAATTTTCATCTTCGTTCTCACCTTCATTGCCATCATCATCACAATCACCATCGCCATCGTCATCATGGTCATCTTCATGGTCCTCAGTTACTTCCAGTTCATCACTAATCATAATGTTGTTTATGGTGCCCAGATCTTTATTTTCACTAGCACAAAGGACATTGTCATCTTCTTCATCCACTGTCATATCCTTGGAGCTTGGATCAATGGGAACTTGCTGCGGAGGGGTATTCTTCAAATGACCAATTCTGCCACCAAAGTAATGCATAACCATATCTTGGTCAACAAATCTAACAGTATGCAGTGTTAGTGATAGATCAAATCAGAACTTGAACTGGGGATAATCTATTGTCTACTCACATGTTTACGTAGTAGTTCAATCAGTCATTTACGTCCTCAGGATTGAGGCATTGAGCAATGCTATGGGGCCAAGAAAGGAGATCAGCACTCCAGCCAGCATTGAATGCTGGAATCAAGTGACACCCCGCACTACATTAGCAGAATCAACAAACTGAAAGCGAATTCATCTGTGGATTCTACAAAGCCAATTTTGGGCAGGCTTGCTTGACAAAATCCTGAATGATAGCCTGGCTCCTCACCAAACCAACAGACCCAAAGAAAATCCATGCGCCTGACGTTTCTGGTGCCAGGTATTGCCGAATTCTCAGCTCAAATGTTGGCATAATAGACTCCAAGCACTCTTGCATATCAGTAGAGTTTAGCATCTTTCTCATTAATAGGAGAGCACAGCATAATATCAGGGTGTGTATGAGGGTTGATGATGTCACATAGCTGCTGTAAGTCGTAGCTGGTGTAATAGATGTGGCATGTTTGAACAGAATAAAATTTTCATCCAAAAAAACATATTGAGTTTTGTTCTGAATCTGTGAATTCATGTCGCCATCAAATTCGCGGCTGATTAGCCGTTCTAATAAATGATTTTGAAGCTTTGGCAAAAATTTCTTGAAAGCAGCAGTTGAGTTGCAAACCACAAAGTTAGTCAGGAAAAATGTACATGGTAAGCAGGGTCATCCTTGTTATTGCGAAGGGTAGTGTTTGAAGGTCCGGTTAGTTAACTGGAAATTAACTGCAAAATAACCGGACCACGGTTAAGGCTAGTCGATCTTGAGGATACACTAACCGCAAAATAACCGGTTATAAACAGCCCTATAATACCCCTTCAAAATGCACCAACAAACATTCAAAAAGGTTAAGAATTGACCAAGTTATTGTCAAATTTATGAAATGCAG
>QDKV01005119.1_pt1 | contig 28260 bp, 28 predicted proteins | sample 1861101 | NCBI WGS metagenome assembly QDKV01 (sample SAMN04275158, study PRJNA302643) | Fungus metagenome, whole genome shotgun sequencing project. | isolation source: fruitbody | host: Mallocybe terrigena | place: Sweden | collected 2013 | reverse complement strand
GGTCTTCCTATCGAATCGCATTTACCGACACACATGCTTCACGACTATTTCTTGGCTGAGATCGCAGTCAAGACTATCGAAAACAAGCAAGACGCCATGGTCAGCTTGCATTTCGTCGACTCATTATTTTACCTTAACAACTTCACTTTAGGACGTTCTTACATGGACTTTCTTTTATAAGCGAATGCTCGAGAACCCAAATTATTACAACCTCCACAGCACAAGTCATCAGCACGTTTCTGATCACCTCTCGGAGTTGGTAGAAAATACGTTGAATGACCTCGTAAACTCGAAGTGCATCACTATTGGTATGTTCCTGCATATACCCTGGTTGTTGTTATCATTCTGATCATCTTCTAGAAGACGAAATGGATGTTTCCGCTCTCAACTTGGGCATGATTGCCGCATATTACAACATCTCTTGTGCGTGTGTTTCGTCTCTTTTCTATGATAATTAATGATAGTTGCAGATGTTACTGTGGAAGTCTACACGTTATCACTCAAAGAACGCACGAAATTGAAGGGCTTGCTTGAAGTTGTATCCTCATCGGCCGAATTTGAGAGTATCCCAATCCGCCGCCACGAAGATGCCCTCCTGCGTCGCATCTATGATCGTGTTCCTGTCAAATTAGATAGGGTCGATTTCGAAGCTCCTCACTTTAAGACTTTCCTACTCCTCCAAGCTCACTTTTCGAGACTTCAGCTTCCACCTGATTTGGCAGCCGATCAGGTTCTTGTTCTCGAGAAGGTATTGAACCTGTTATCAGCTTGTGTAGATGTGATGTCTTCGAACGCTTGGATGAATGCACTCGGTGCAATGGATCTGTCTCAAATGTGCGTGCAAGCAATGTGGGAAACAGATTCGCCTCTAAAACAAGTACCTCATTTTGCGTCTGACGTACGTTTCTCTCATTAATTTGTATTGAAAGTGCGGTAATTCAATTTTTCCTTGTAGGTCATCAAGCGGTGTAAGGAAGCTGGGATTGACTCTGTCTACGACATCATGGAGATGGAGGACAGGGATCGTAACGAACTTCTTCAGATGACTCCAGCACAAATGTTAGTTCGTGTACCTCTGACGTCTGGTTTTTGCTAATTTTCCACAGGCGAGACATTGCAACTTTCGTGAATTCCTATCCTACACTTGATGTTAGTCACGAACTCGTCAAAGGCGAATACACTGCTGGGGCTTCGATTACATTGAAGGTTGGCCTCGCACGGGATGTGGACGAAGACGACGAAAATGACCAGACAGTGGTCGCTCCTTTCTACCCCTTGAAGAAGTTGGCGAACTGGTGGCTTGTTGTTGGCAACGCGTCGAGTCGTCAGTTACTTGTTATCAAGAAAGTCACAGTTACTAAGAGTCTAGCCGTCAAACTCGAGTTCTCACTTCCCAAAGGGACGCACAGTCTGAAACTCTATGTTATTTGTGACTCCTATCTCGGAGCCGATCACGATATTGCCCTTGATCCAATTGATGTTGCTGAAGGTGAGGAGACTGATAGTGACGAGGATATGGATAGCGACGAGTAGGCGGCATTCATTATTACCATTTGTATCTGTAAGCTTAAGTTTGTAGTATGACTTGGAATCGACGTTCGGGTCATGGAATAACAAAATCAGAAATGCAGAGACACAGTCTCTGCTCTTTATCAGAAACTCAATTAGTGGAGATGGATACACGGTACTGTTAATTTTTCCCCAGATTGAACTATTTTTTTTCCAGTACGAGGCACTCCAGGTAGTGGTAAGTCCGTTTTGGCAAAACTCTTTCGTCGCTATATTAATGAACAAGAACCGGATACCAAAGTGGTTTTCATTCGCGCATGGCCAGAAAATCAAGAAGTGAAAACTATCGATAATACAATCCTCAAGGCACAGACGACGTATGGAGATAAAGATTTCTAGTCTAGGTTTAAGAATCCAGGATTATAGGATATGCGGGTCGTTGATTTCGCTAGCTCTGCCCGACAATCTATCATCCGAACGGAACAGCGCGTGGGCCTTGCTCGCCTTGACTGCGGGGACGGCGGGAATGTCGTTGGCCTCCTTTTCACTAGAGACGAATTAGACGCCTTCATACAACTGAGGTTTCATGACTTGCATAATCCAGAGCATTTACAGAACGACGGTATTTGCCCTTGGTCTCCCGGATGCGGATGAACTTCTTCGTGACACGAATATAACGACTTTATTGAGTGAAGTCATTAAAAAATAATGCATTGTCTGCCTAGACAAGTAGTTCTGGTTGGTTTCATACCGAACATAGAGCAGATATCCAGGGAGTGTTGTACACATTTGCATCAACGCTCCACAGGCGATGTGTTGACTGGGTGGTACGGATTGCCACTGGAGACTAGGATCACCAAGTCGAACCTGTTAGAATTTGCCCTAACTGTCATCAAGAAATTTTCACAGCAAAGCCTAGATAAATGCGAAATAGGTCCCAAAGCGCAATCCATCCCAGAGGCGCAATTCCAGGACAAATTCTACTCCGCCATCCTCTAAGCACGCAAGTGGTTCTGTCTCATTTCCAGAGTTTGGTATGAAAAACGGAAGGTTCGATTTCTTCATCCGATCGAAAGAAATGGGGCGTTGAACTTCTCCGTGACGGTAATCGATTGGGCCAACACGCTAGACGATTCACCAAAGGGGAGTATGGTAAATGGATTAAGAAGGGATGGATGTCTGACTATATCATTATTGATTTTTGTACCCGGCGTCTCAGGATCGTTCATCCGGTAAGCTTCTTGTGATGTCTGTATCATATACTAACCTTTGAGTAGACGTCGATAAGCTTGTCTATGTTGTATCCGTTGATGACTGGAACACCATTGAGGTTCTTGACAACGAAGGAAAAGTCATTCGTCAAAGCGACGAAATTAAGTTGAAATGTAAAGGTCATCAAGCCGCTAGTCATCAGGATTCCGTCCGTTAAGTTTTATGAGTTTTGAAAATTAAAAAAACCAGCTAAAAATTCAAAAAAACATCCGAATCCAAAACCCTAAAACCCAGGTTCACTTTCTGGAAAACTAACGATATATGACCATTGTTGAAAACTATGTAGAAACTGATGAAAACTATGCGGAAACCTCGAAATGTCACAAGAAGTAAATACAGCTTAATTGGAATGATTGTACCAGACAAAGACAGTTTAGACAACTAGAAAATTGAACATAATTAGCACTTCCAGAATGTAACCATTTCGTGTAGTAATAGAACCAATTGCATATGATCCGTCATGCAATGGAATGCGCTTCAAGTCGCAACGCAGAGAGAAAAAGTCGGTGACAGCTTCCTAGACTGAGAGAGCTGCCTGTTTCTTTTCCCGCTTCTTTGCACGAGCTTTTGCTGATCTTGATAACTTCCGAGCGTAGGGTGTCTGAAACCTGAAAAAAATAGTTATTTACCAATTATACAAGGTGGTGATCGAAACTTTACGTTGCGCCGCTCTGAATTAAGTCTGGTCGCTCCACTGTGGACAAGGTAATGCGCAAGTAGGGTGATTGCACTTGACGTGGACTGTGTCCAGAAAGATAATTGATGCATATGTATATAGAGAAGAACAAAGCTTACTGGTTTCTGCCACTGAGCGATTCCATGATTTGTTGAGACCTGGCATCTTCCGGAGACATCTGCGATATGTCTTCTGTGCTACGGGAAACAGACACACCGAGTTGTTCCAAGGTTCCGATTTCATTATACTGGTAAAGACCGTTCATTCGATTCGACCGCTTTTCCTGCAGAACCTTGATGTACTCTCGTTTGATAATTTCGACAACGGAGATTAGGCGTGGAATGATGACGAGGGAGTTGGAAGCCGATTGCTGGTTGACCGATTGTCCAATTTTTTGACCCGGCTGAACATTCGGTGCCACTGAGGGAGGGAATGTATGTAGAATCAAAGACTTTTCCTTTTTCTCATCCTATGAAGTAAAAGACGACTGTCAGCTTTGAATTGATACCAACGCGCCGTTCAGACGTTGTACCTCTAAAAAGTATAGAGAATAAGACACCCACGCCTTTAATTTGCCGCTGCTGGTGATTCGAATATATTTTTCTTTCTCTGAACGAGACACAACCGCGGCGTTGACAGACTCTGGATTCATCCTGTTCGGTGCAATGGCTTCAAGTCTTTGTTTAGCTTTGTTAGGCAATAGAAGCGACGACAGGGCTTTGACGATCCGTTGCGTCGGAGATGCCTTTCGACACCCCTTGTCGTGTCGAAAGCATTTCAGCCTCTCGATGTGACCACATCAACCCTCCGAGGACCGACGTAGGTGCGCCTTCAGAGTTTTTTCGATGTGACCCTTTGAAAGGATGTTTCGAGATGGCACTTGCGATGGAACCCAATCCACTTTCTCCCATTTCGACATAACGATGACGGGCCCACTGAAATCATCACTTAACCCTAGCTAACCCTAGCTAACCCTAGCTTTCGAGACAGGAAGGGAAATTTCTCTCCTCTTCGTAGGTAGATATATTATAATAACGAATAGAATTTTTTACGATCACATATTCTCCGATCGCGAGTAGGTAACGAGATAAGTCTGTCACCACTCTAGCCTCTAGGTGATTTTGTGAGTCCCGATTCCACCGGATTGTCCAGGACTAAGTATTCATGTCGCTTGCGAAATCGCTCCAATGGTCATTCTGGTTTAAATTGACCTTCATTTCATTCCTGTCACATTGCTCCAACCTTCAGTATTCAGACGTGCTATGCTCACTGTGTATAGTAACCGCTCGGAAGCGAATAAGCCGAGACTACGTTTATATGAAAATCATGAGGCCTCCTGGGACCTGGAGTCAATCCGCTCTTACCCTAGATGCCCCACACTCGCAACGAAACATTGTCCTCCATTGATGAGAAATTGTCGATTGTGGATTCACAATTCACTCAGAGTCCGTCTGATAATTCTTTCCATCTTGGACCTTTAAAATCTCCTTCCGGAGAGTCTGCTGATTCAAAATATACGGAACCCACGATACCACCTAACCATCGCCATCGAACATTAGTACTTTGTTTCGACGGCACAGGTAATGGGTCATGTTTTTTTTAAAATCTGTCCACACCTTTCTCACTATCTTTTGTCCAGGCGACCAGTTTGACGATGATGTTGGACATTACTTTACCGACATCCTCAATATGAGATTAACAGGATTTCTCTTCTAGAACTCCAACATTGTCAACCTTTTCTCGATGTTGAAGAAGGACGACCCGAAACAGCAGCTTGTCTACTATCAGGTATGCAACATCATCTAGTTACATAGATTGCATGACACCCCAACCCACATCCATTCAGGCAGGTATTGGGACGTACACCATCCCACAAATTGCGAAACCTATGATGGCAAAATTTCACAAGGCGCTTGATAGCATGGTGGGAGTCCATTTAAACGCACACGTAATGGGTGTGTACTTTTTCTTGACTCCTTTACCCGTCTTTTAAACTGTCCCATTTCCAACAGGGGGTTATGAATTCCTCATGCAGAATTGTTTGTTCTTTTGTCTATGACCAGTGTAGTTGGCTTATGACCCCTCAGACGGAGTCGGAGACAAAATCATCCTCTTTGGTATGTTCTGATGTCCTGAACTAGTGTCTCCTGTTTCTAACACCACCTTGCAGGTTTTTCGCGTGGAGCTTGTGCGTATCATTTCTATTGGTTATGTAAAATTGCCTGATGTACTCCAGACACTGCGAGAGCTCTGGCAGGAATGTAATTAATGCCATAAACTGACATATCCGTTAGTGCTAACCCGTATGCTGACGTTTGTTCCTAAGGCTCTATAAGGTTCGATTTTTTACATACTGGTCATAGGTATTAACGTGGATTCATTTGAAGGTGGGACTACTTCCAAAGTGTAACCATCAACAGGTGCCATTCGCATACAAAATGTATTCTCGGGAGGATGAGACGGGATGGCGGCAGAGTGCCGCATTCAAGAAAGCTTTCTCTATCGACGTTGATATTGACCTCATTGGCGTCTGGTATGTCAACGCCCTTTTTATGTCTGTTTTTAATATTCACGGTCATGATATTATCTTATGGACACCAGGGATACAGTTGGATCTGTTGGCGTCATCCCTAAACGCCTGCCGTTCACGACATCCAATACACACGTAAAGGCCTTCCGACACGCTCTCGCTGTGGATGAGCATCGCGTCCGTTTCAAACCAAATTTTTTTAATCGGCCTACTCATGAGGAGCTCGAGCTTGGCCTTAAGTGCAAGGTAGATTATAATAAACCACACAGACGGAAGACGATGCGTGACCTTGAGCGCCAATATACCCAAGGAGGGAAACACCTGACGGATGTCAAAGAGACGTGGTTTGCTGGGTGTCATTGTGGTGCGTGCTTCCTGATGATTTCTATATCGTTAAACAACTCGATACTAGACGTTGGAGGCGGTGCAGTAAAAAATGAGATTCGTAATAACCTTGCTAGGATCTCTCTTCGTTGGATGATCCGTGAATGCTTCAAGCTTGATACCGGCATTCTGTTCCACCGGGACACATTCAAGATGATCGGACTCGATTACACTACCCTCTGGCCGGTCGTAAAGGATCGACCAGCTCCAGTAACTTCCTTTGCTGGTGACCCCCCTCCTCTGACACGTCCACTTATGACCATGGGAGTAAATGGTACCTCTGACGACGTCAACGATTTCACCACCGAGGAGGAAGAAGATCTAGCTGACCTCCTTAGTCCCATCAACGACATGCTGAAAATTTCAAAGACTTGGTGGATACTGGAATATATTCCTCAGAAGATCCGGTTCCAAAAGGACGACGATTCTTGGGTACAAAAGTTATCGTAAGTCTCTTAAGTCTTCATCAATTTTTTCTTAACACATTTAATATTTTCAAGGATCAATCGTGCAAGAGGTCGAGTCATTCCAAAACAAAGGGCAGAGGGTGTCCTCATGCACAGAACGATTAAGTTGCGGATGGACCTTGTTCAAAACAAAGAAGGGAAACCCTATAAACCAAAGGCGAAACTCATTCCAGGGATAGTACCTACATGGGTAGATTGATGTATGGATTGACGATGTTTCAGTAAAACCTTAGCGTTTGTATTTAACTCGGAGAAAAAGAAAAAGGTCCCCGAGATTGTATTGCATGCAGGTGCGGAAGGACATCATGGCAGATTTCACTCCGCTCTCTACAAGCAGCACTTCCAAAATTTCGAATTGTAGCCGGCCAAATAGTGCATCCAAGGGAATAGAGACTTTTAACTGAGGGGAAGTTTCGCATCGGACTTTACATTGCTCTGCGATCAGTACAGATATACTCAGAGTGGCAAGTTGCAACTTCCATGGAATCCTTCAAGTTGTTAGTTGAACATTGTCAACGGGAAAGTGCATCGACTCGGACATAGCCGTCGATTATGGATTTCCTCGAGTCTTAGGTCAATCCTGAAGGTAATCGATTTTCCTCTAGGAGATAATCTCACTACGAAAAACTGTTCCCATCTTAGGTCAATCCTGAAGGTAATCGATTTTCCTCTAGGAGATAATCTCACTACGAAAAACTGTTCCCATGGTCTGTCAAATACATTAAACATTTCACGTTCTAACATCGGCGAGGTTTCCTTCAATATTAATGGCAGAAAGCATTGTCGATGCAATAATTTTGCATGGCAAACCTAATCTTGTTCATCCTCTGTGTATGTATTTTCCACTGTTCCGTTTTCTAATTCACTAAATGACACCTTCACTTTTGGTTATGTATTCTCTGCTAGTCAACGATCCTCATGCAGATGTCATATTTCAGTCTTCTGATGGAATCCGCTTTCACATTCAAAGGAAATTCCTTGAGGTTGCAGCTGGCGCATTTCCAGGAGCAGAATTCGAAACAAACGGGGAGATTACTCACCTAACTGAATCTGCAACTGTATTAGAGGTTTTATTTGGATTCATGCGCCCAAAGCGATATCCAGACGTAGAAGAGTTAGAGTTTACCTTATTGGCCGAGGTCGCGGAAGCCGCAGAGAAATATGAAGCGTTCGCTGGGATAGAGCTTTGTCGGTTGCAAATGGGGTAAAACGACTTTTTCTTGTCGTGCACGTTTGTTTAATAGAGGCTTCTCTCTTTGCTTTCATGATAGGAACTTCCTCCCGAAACATCCTATGGAAATTCTAAAATACGCGACAAGGCATGATTGTGTAAAGCTTATCCAACGTGCAATCCCCCATCTAGTTCGGCAACCACCTGCAAAAATCGCTGATATGTTGCCCGTTCATTATATTTTACCTTGGGTAAGCATCAAGTCCAGCTGTCTCATGCCTTGACATGAATATTTTGCCTAGATTCATTACCACCAGGCGTTCGAAACTATTTTTGCTTCAGCGCTCACTTCAATTCTCTCCTTGAAGATCGCTTCGCCGAGCAGAGGCTCCCGTCCGGGAGTTCATTTTACACAGTCATTGCAGCCGCAAGTTTGTCATGCATGTCTCCTTGTAATGATTAATAACCTCGAGGAGCTGAAGGCGCTTGAATCAGTAGAAGAATTCGAGAAAATCTTTGGGAAGCAGAGGACAAGGACGAAAGGGTGCATTTCAGCTGCATGCCAGTATACCCCAGCTTTTGAGAGCGTGTGTACCGAGATGAAGGAGAAAATGAAAGAAGTGATGTTCCAACCATAGTCTTAATAATTATGCAGCCACACACCGAGATCCGAGCAGGCGTCTTGTAAATCAAATTTTGGTATGCCGTTGTTGCGTTCGGTTAGTTTGTGCATTATTCTATGTAAGCTGGAGGTGCTAATCGTTATCAGGGTCTGTTACAAGTTACAACTATATTGGAGATTTTATGACGGCTATGGCGGAAGCTATCTTCGTAGAAATAGGCCTATGCTTATCCACATTATTTAGATTCGATGTTGGTCCAGAACAATTTACAAATGTGCACTTGTGTGGTGTTAGTCACTACGTCTATCACAGTATTTTTTTTTATGTTGCATTGTGAAATTGTGAAGCCTAATATTAAGTTAGAGGCTTGACATAAGCGTAGAGGACTCACCTGAGGCACAGTCTTTCTTTTGCAGTAGCGGGGCACCAACGTATCCGCTCAGGTTCATCATTTCTCAGTTTGCACAGTCTGGGACATAGTTCGAGTTGGCGGGTAATTACCTTTACTTTGTCCCAAAGACGATTCCATTATCGTCGATTATCGGGGTGGATTCTTGCTTTGCGAGATTGCGCAGGATAAATTGGATTGGCTGGAAGAGGGCCTTGTTCTCCGGGACGTCACAGAAATTTTGATTCGAGAGGAACTGGAGCGATAAAACGAGACGGGACCTGATATACGAATTGATAGACAAATGTACCATTGTTGGAACTAGGATCGAGCCATTATTTATATTTTTCTTCCACTTGAACGATGAAACTGAATATCAAGGCTGATGGTCATCATCCAATACTTAGGAATAACAACAGACGTTGGGCGCATAACAATTATGAGGTGTGCAAGGGTGTTATACATGATCCGAACTTCCCCACTTTCCTCCAAGAAACAATTGAAATATAATCGATGCCCGTCAAGGGAATTCAGGCTTTGGATTTGACAAGAGCCTTTCGTACATGTTCTCGCCTCCGCTTCTTCGCTAGCAACACATTAAATCGCGCAAAGTCATTTAACGAACGCCGCTTCTCGATAGCTGCTCGTTTCAGTGCCCACCCTGACTTACGCCATTTTTCGACTATCTGCTCTTTTTCGACGAGCTTCTTGACCACACCTGAACCAGCAGCACGTGGAAGACCGGTAAGTTTCAACGGCGTAAGCGTAAGGTGCTTGTAAGGGAAAGGCTGACGAGGAACGCCTGTCGTAGGGCCGTCGACGATCGCCTAGAGATTATTGGTCAAGATAGGGAAGGTACTGGCTAAGCAGGACGTACGCGGTTATGGTCAATTATTTCAGTAATTGTGGCAATGTTGTTGGCATGTGGGCCGGACCTTAGAAGGACAACTGGTCACAGATATTTGAGCTATAAAATAACTAGAAAAAGTGGTACGAACCCCGTCCCACCTCTACAAAGCGTTTGAAGTTTGAATCCTAAATCAAAAAATGCAGGATTAGTGTTTGTCTTTCTAATCCGTTCTGGGAACACTTTGAAGACTGCCGGAAACAATTCGTCATCCACACACCAACAAGTAATCCATCCTTTCAATTCGTTTCTCCACACATTTTCGCAATCCAATCGGCTACATTCGTTGCAAGCATGAAGTTTTGCTTACCGACATCGTAAATTTTGCTTTGGGATATAATTTGGTGCAATGAGGACGATCAGGTTGTATCGTTTGTTGTTGCCTATTTTCACTTGCAAGACACGTCCCACGGTCAATTTCCTTTTTTAAGCATGCAATTTGAATAGTGACACCGAAGAAAAGGTATTGACAATGAAAAGCAACTTTGCAAAGCAAAGTAATGGTTGTAAAGCATATGTAACGGCCGAATGAACACAAAAAAGATTAGGGGAAATTATGGTTTTGTGAAGCAAATTTTTGTCCGGATAAGTACTGGATCAGGCCAATAGCCGGACTCCTTGGATTATAATTTATATGGGCTCTTCGTTCCGGTTTGACTCTCTAGCGTTTTTCAGATTTTGGATCCAACGTTTAACGTTTAACTTTAACCTCTGTCCTTGCAATTGTCTTGATGGTCACATGTGTCACGGCATGCTACATAAATGGGTTTGCTTGTTGACTGCTATACTACGACGACAGCGTTCTACAGCTAAATCCTACAATACCTAAGTCTCTCTTCTTTATCAGGGCCTGGCATTTAGTTGCATTTGGTCCGGGGCTCAGGAGTCTTTGTTTTGGAAACCAATTTGGAATCTTTTGTGAGTCATTGAGTGTATGTATAACTATTTATTAATATATTACTAACTCATTTATTGTGGAACTCTTCAGTTGTCTCTGTGACTCTCTTTATATAATTGTTGTTTAATGCCTAAGGGTTTCCGGAAAGACAATGACAGGAATAGCAAGTCACCATTTAATTCTAAGTACCGGATGTCCCCACCCACCCAGTTGCCGACTCTACTTCCTGACGAACACCCGTCAATGATAAAGCAATCTGCTGACTCCGTAAACTATCCTGCAGCCGACACACCTGCAGGTAGCACTGCACACGCCCAGCTCATCGATTTTGACACTCCAACACCGCCATCACAGTCACGCACAGTTCTTCCAGATGATGCTGATATCTTCGACCAAGTTATCGACTACAACAACGAATTGGACAGGTCATTCTCTCCACCATTTAGAGAGGCCCAGCTTCCTCAGGAGTCACCACCTCCCTTGCCAATTCCACCGAGGGTTTCTTTGGAAATTGATGACTTCAACGAATACGATGACTACAGCGGTCAAGACGACAAGGCTTTGAAGGGACATAGTCGGGCTCCTAGTATCTCATAGTACGTGTTTTTTGTGTTTTCAAGTCTTGTCAGAAAGCAGTTGGGGTTCCATCACCTCACTGGTGCTGTAGGTGTATTCTCTGGATCTGCTGCGCAATAATTCTGGGCGTCTATCAATGAATTTCACTTGATACGGGTTCATTTTTTCTCATTATCACATTTCGCCGATTATAAGTTGACTGCATTCATACCACGTGCTGGTCAACCTTTGAACGTGCAGTCCTTCGACTTAAGCTTCGACTCCCATCGGTCTTCAGATTTCTTTTGACCTACCTTCAATGTTTTTCATTCAAAATCTGGTGAACAAGTTAACTGACCCATCTTCGTCTCGATACAGTGCGTCCACAAAGACTGTTTCGTCAACAGCTTCTCCTACGTTCCTTAATACAACCAACTCTTCAGCATTCGAAAACTTTACCCGCACTATCCGTGGTTATGTGCCTGCGTCTATCATTGTCCCTACATCCGAGCCGTCTGCTCCGTTGGTTTCAAGCCCAATGAGCTATGGCCTTTTTAGCAGTTCCTCAAGTCCATTACCACGTCATCGACCGCCCCAGGAGCATCGTAGGGTTGCAGGCCAACAAGAGTTTGAAAGAGATTACGAGCGGCAAGATGATAGCGACGACAACTCGTCCCGTGGCTATGGAGGACAACATCCTCTGGGTTCCGCAGCTTATCAACTACAATCCTCTTCAATCACGAATGTACCACCTTTAGAAGGGAAGCACGCTACACGTGTGGCATCTTCTGGCCTCGCACAGGCCATGCAGCGTAGTGTGCATTTGCAGAAATCTGCACCGGAACCTATTATCTGGGCAAGATGGGATATTTTTTGCGAGCGGTAGATCTTTTGTCTTCTATTTTTGCCTCTCATTAATGGTATCTGGTTAAAACAGAAAGCTACTCATTTTAGCCTATACCTCAGGATTGCAAATCTGGGATTGCTCCAATCTGACCTCCGTGGATGAGGTGCTTAACCTCAACTTCGACTCAACGGAGTGGAGAATGACAGTTGGAGAAGAAGGTTCAACTTCAGAGAGGTGTATCGTGCATGCAGCAGTGTTACCTTCTCCAAGTAATAGATCTCTTTATCGTTGTGGTGCGGACATATTCTCGTCTCACCGTCCTCTGCTCGGAATCTTGTAAGCGTTCTGACATGCTATTCGTTTTTACTCTTACCAGTGCAACAGGCTGAATTCTTCACATGAAGCTGAACCACAGTCAATTTTTCTGCTTTATTCCGTTCAACATAGACCCCAACTCTTGCGGCGCCTCAACTTTTCGGGTTCCCCAATAACATTCACGCCCAATGACCATTTTATTGTAATTGTACGTACCTTTATTGACTGAATTTGTCTTATCTCTCAGGACTCGAGCTAGTCTACCGCAAACCCAGCAGCTTTACATATCTTATCTTCGTCGACGTTTCGCACCCTTCACACCATTTCATCAACATCTCTGGAATTATTTATTCATCACTCTTCTGCATCTAAAGCATCTAGTTCTTCCACTACTCTGTCAAGTTTAACCAGTACATCTATGATGTCAGCCACGTCATCAGGCGAGGGAACAGTAAATGTTACCACCAGCGCCGAGAATCAACCAGCCCGACCGGTATTTGCACTGTCTCACCGCCTTCTCGCCTACGCCTCTTCGTATCAATCTCCCCCGCTATCCACAGGACTTTGTTTAGGCAAGGCACCACGTCAACTGTCGACTTCCTCAAGTACATCCGGACTGATGGCGCCTGGATCAAGTGTACCGCCTTCATCCTTTGGCTTTGGCCTTGGCCTCGGAAAGATTACAAACATGACGCAAGCAGACGTAGGGCATGCAGCCCTCAGAGTCGGAGAGAGCGTGTTTAGTGGAATGAAATTTTTAGGTGGAATGGCCTTAGACGTTGCGAAAAATCGGGTCACCTCTGGACCCTCTGCTGGGTTAGGTATTGGCAATGCCCACCCAGGTAGTGATGAAGGATCTGAAGGAGGCGAGGGAAGATTCGTGTCTAGGAGTGCACCTAACTGCCATGTTGATGTCGAAGAAGCCGCCGCTCAGCGCATCAGGGAACGACGACACTCGTCTTCTAATTCTTCACGTGCTCAGGTCCAGTCGATTGCACCTTTCACGCGCCCAGGCTCAGAGGGTCATTATACAACCGTTGTTGACCTGGGTCCATTGCTCCAGGGGAATGTGGGGACACCAGTGAAGATAGGTGAATTTGTTATTTCTCGTGGGCAGCCTGTCGCGAGGTTGGAGTTCTCCCCGGATGGCATCAACGTCGGGGTTGTCCTAAGGGATGGACAGTCATTGAAAGTATTCAGACTGCAACCAAATCCTCGTGTCTTAGTTTCCTCTTCTCAACCTGACATTAGTGGAACAAGTGAATTCGAATTTTCAAAAGCGACTTCAGTGCAGGTTTATGATTTGAGGAGGGGGAGGACATCTGCAATTGTAGAGCATGTTGATTGGGCAAAGGATGGTCGCTACGTGGGCGTCGGAACAAGGAACCGCACTGTTCATATTTACGCACTCAACCCATATGGCGGGAAAACGGACATTAAAAGTCATCTCGAAGGACGGGTAAGGAATACTGAAACCGTGGTAAGTCGTGTCTGTCTTCGAGATTTCTTAAATTAAATCCCTTCAAAGGATTTTGTACCGACTACCTTAATGCCTGTTGCAAGATTGAGAGGCTCTAAGTCGCTCACAAATGCAGATCAATTCAAAGCTGCACTTACATTCACATTTGTCTCAGATGCGGAGCTAGCAATGTCGCCCAATCTTCTCCCTCCATTGTCACCCGCTTCAACCCTTTCACCGACACACTCTCCGCCTAGGTCGAAACGAGGTAGCAACTATCAACACATCCTCCTCTTTAATCCGGAGGATGGTGTCTTGTCTCTTTGCCGGTTGACGTTAGAGAAGCATCTTGCTCGAGAGACGGGCATCGGTAACGTAGCAGCTTCTGTTCAGGCAATGGGTGTTAGTGTCTCTCTGCCTGGTATGGGTGCTGTGGGGAGGTTGAGTTCATCTCCCTCCAGTAAACTCATCCACACTGGGAAAGTCGTCGACCAGAGTACGGAACTTGGAGCAAAGGTCGATATAGTAGCAACATATAATTTGAAGCGGGGAAAGGACTGGAATGAAGTTTTGAAACCGATAGGAACATCGTTGGTCAAACAAACTAATTCTATTGGCGGAGAGTATGTCGTTTTACCTTTTAAACTATTCAGTCAAATAATTTCCTGTGATTCTGATTGTAGCTGGCTTGCTGAGGCAGAACTTTCGACATGCTCCAGTTCTCAACGGGTCCTCCCCCGATCAATATATCTCTCTCATCAATTTTCGTTCTACACCCTGGGAGAAGATTATCATGCTTTAATCAGAAGTTATCAATTTTATATTTCTGGTTTCAGGCTTGACGTTCGCAGGGAAGTTGAAGTTAGTGCATTTTCACCTGTGGGCAATAATACAGCTTTTACCGAAGACTTCACCTCGGAGGATACACATCCCGGTCATTCTTTCTTCGACGAACCTATCGCCTCTGCTATTTCAGGTAGCTTAGACAATTCAAATATTCCTCCAATCTTACCTATGTATCCGAACGGGCAACCGGGATCAAGCTCCAAGTCGTTGCGCAATTCTATCCCGATTCGTGCTATGACTGGCCTTGGAGATGGCGTCAGTGGAAGCATCGGTCGGATTCGTCGAGAGATACATCGAGTTCGTTCACCACAGCTACCCACGCGCTCCGATGTCGCCATTACTACTAGCGTACCGCTAGAATTTAACGAGGAAGATGAAATTTTGCTTTGTCAATTGTCACGCGAATTTCCTCCAACGTCTGTGGAGACCTCCGGAAGGGTCATTGGCTCTACAACTTATGTCAAAGGCATAGCAGGTGAGAACACGAGAAAGCTCTTGGATGCAGATGTTGTTGGCACCGTAGATGAAGAAATCTTTGATGGATGGGATACAGCCGACAAACAAGCAATTGAAGAGGCAGAACAATTTGATGATCTTGCTGCGACGATCAGACAAATTACTGAAACTGAGCACCATCCACAACAACACAGGCAAGCTGTCTTCATGCCTTCATTGTCAACTCTGAAGAAGGGGAGGTGAACTGAAAGAACTGAATTTTATGCTCCCATTACTGTTCAGTACAATCTTTGTAAATCACAAATCAATCATTACTATAACAATTTATTGTCTCTACAAAAATAGTAGTGTTAATCTCTGGCATTTGTATTCCACTGCACAATTTCTCTTATTGGTTCAACTTCCAATATTTTTCACCATAATCAAGCAGAAGTTCCTCACTCTGCTTAATTGTTTTAACTGAATTAAAAAATGGATTATCAGTGGATGCTTCAATAGGTTAAACAATTGCTGGAGTTGATGCTCCGACTTACTGGTATAAATTCCAATTCTTGGGTCTCCATTGACCAATATGACTATGAAGTTTCAAATCTTTAATGTATCTCCATATCAAATGCTTAATTTGTATTACCTTTTGCTTCACAGTTTGGATCATCTGAATGGTTCAGATATCTGGTTTCATTGCCAATTGCATGTGAATCCAGAATTATGTTTCTGGTAAGCTCAAAGGAGTAATTATATTTGACATGTTTTTGTATACTCCAATAGCAATCTAATATCAATACTTCTGTGCAAAAAGAAGAAAAAGTGTGTGCTTACACTTCAAGAGCCTCAATGTCATTATCATAGAAGAGCTCTCCCACATATTCTGATAATAAATGGTCAACTGAAATTTAATTAGTAAAAATTACACATACCACCAAGACACCTTCCCTCTGTGATATCATTTGGAGCAAATGCACCAAGACCAAACTCTGCTTGATGAATCCTAATTTGCTAAATAAATAAAAAAGACTAGGGTTAAGCATTTATATTGCAATTACAGATAGAAATAAACATACTGGAAACCGGGCTCTCTGCAAACTGGTATTGCGACATGTCAAATTACGACCACCTGCATTATCATCAGTCTTGAGAATAAACAGTAGATTATTGTAATCAGCTTTCCTTTGGAACACCTTTATAAAATTTAATATACATAATAGAATATAAAACTTTGACTAACCTTGCATCACATATTAAGCATACTTCAGGATCACATTCTCTATTTGACCTTTGGCAGAGACAGTTATTATCCATACAAGCATTGGGGCCATTGCACTGGCAGCCTTTATATCTCAAGTCACCTTCAAGTTCAAGAGTAATAAGTGAGTCAGTTACAAGCACAAAAAATAAAGAAAACAATACAATTGTTTGAGCATCTGCAAGTTCTCTGACAATGCTGGTGATTGTTGTAACAAGTACAGTTTGAGAATTGATTGCATGGACCAGGATGATAGCACTGTTTGACCCTAGAAATTACAATATCAATATAAAAGTTAATATAATAAAATTTTAATTAAAGACTTACAGATTTGCTGATAAATTATCCACTGAAAGCAAACCAGTAAGTTTTGAATTGTAAAACACATATTCAACTTACTAAAAGACAACAAAGGGATGGTGGTTATTAACAATGCATGTTCTTTCTCCTGTTTGATAATTTCATCTGAAATTCTTTTGATACAATAAATATATAACTAAAACAATTAGAAAAAGTTTCTCTTTAGATGTGCTGTAGCATACCTCTGCACAGGACTTTCTGCAAATAATGGCCAAGTCACAAGGGCTGGTGTCAGGTGCAAGAGTGGTTATGCTCCTAAAGCAGGAAACATCTACTTCACTCCATGATTCACTGATAGTGGACTTCAGATAAAAAGATAATGTATAAGTTAGCAATAATGCAATGAAAATACCATACCAGTTCTGATCCAGCATCTCTTCCCAAATACAATTTATAACAATCACCATCACAAGGGGGTCCACCCCGCAATTTGATTGCATTGCTGGTCATCATAGGCTTTGGAGAAGGAATGGGGTGTGACATGTCTTGATGTGAAATATTAAGATTTTAAAAGCAGAGTTAGAAAATTCTCCTCACCATGGATCTTGCAGTAGGAACATAGGCAATTTAGGTTATCACAGAATGCAATGACATCCTTCATGGCAGTATCATAAATGTCCACATTTGGATCTACATAGCTGGAGGGCAAATGAGACAGCATGCTCATCTGAGCACCAGGCCACAATAGTTGATCACTAAAGCAAAAATAATGTTTGTAAATACAGATGAAAAAAATTCAACCTATGAGCAAATTGCAATTACCGTTGGGATATGTCCCAGATAAGGCCTTGAGAGTTATTATGCCTGAGTGGGAGGTGATACATGTGAAGAGTGTCAATGTCCAAGTAGCTAAATTTATATGTATAGTGAAGCCGGCGAGCAGTTTCAATGAATATCATTTCCCCTACCCAGCAATGAGACAGATTTAGGAGTGAAAAAGCTTTCTTACTGTCTGGATCCCAAAAGTCTGTTTGCCATCCAAATGTGTAGAATTTGGAGAGATAATTTAAGACCTCAAATCTTTCATCATCCGCAAAAGGATTGAAAGAGGCAGTCCACAGCAAGTTTTTGGGACACTGGACATTTATAGAGGCTGGGGTGCAAGCTGTGTAGTGTGGATAAGGATTGAATATTTCTTCTAGGAGAAGGACCTGTAATGGGAGCTCATCCACAGAGACCAAGGACATTTGAACATCCCAGTTTTCAACAAAAAACCATTCACTGTTTTGATCGGATTTCCTCGAGTAAACAGAAGGATCTTCAATGGAAAGAACTTCAAAAGAGGTCTCAGGTTTTGAGAGTTCAAGTATCAATTGTAGACAGTAGACTTGTTCCCAATTGTAGAATTCCTTCCATACAGCTTTGTAGACATGGTATGCCGTTTCGCCTTTTTCGAGCAGAAAATCTTCATCCAAATTTTCATTGGTTTCGACAGTGTCCAGAGATATGGGTGTTTCGTCGGGACTCCCAGAGGCATGGGTGTATTCAGATAGAGGAAACAAAAACATTCTTATGAGGTGAAAGTCGTAGTCTCGTAACTCCGACGACCTCAGTGAAGTTAGATCTCCGCTCAGACAAAACCATTCATCGACATTTACCAAAATGGCAGAGAAGACGAATTCCAATTTATTGTTCGCTAATTTTAACCAGGATTTTTCGTATGCAGCACTTTGTCTCGTAATTTGCGCTTCAATTGGTTTATCTTCTTTGTTTTTAGATGCATCTCAACTGGGACGCGAAAAGGGTACAATGTCACCAACTGCGATCCCTTCGGGCGAGTTTACACGATGAGTGGGGTTTCTTGTTATTTTATTTGTATTTAGACCATTTCTGACGATGGGCCAGACGATGGCGCACGAGGAATTGTTGAAATGCTATTCTGCACATCATTAATAGTACTGGTCGGAGCGGCAGACCACCCGAAGTCCACACCCCGGAAATTGCAAATTATGAATACGAAAGTCAGTCCATCAGTGCATTTGGTGTCACGGAACTCATTTTATAGCCAGCGTCAATCCATGATTTGCGAACTTTTGTTTCCTTCATCAATCTTGGCTGTGAAATTGAACAGGAAATCGTTAGTCATCGTTCTGGAAGCCGAAATCTACATTTACGACATCTCGAATATGCGCCTGCTACACGTTATTGAGACAACACCAAATCCTGAAGGTAGATTTCTATGCTGCAGATGATGAAGGGGTTCAATGTTTGTATCTAGCAATATGTGCTCTCTCTCCATCCGCTGAGAGTTCCTACCTCGCTTATCCGTCACCGGTACCATCACCTACATCTTCAGTTGCTCCTGCAAGTACATCCCATAGCACACCTTCTCCTTATTCTCAGAGTCAATCAGGCGATGTTCTCTTATTCTCTACACGTTCATTGACCGTTGCCAACGTTCTTCAAGCCCATAAAGCACCGCTCTCGTTCGTATCTATCAATTCTACCGGTACGCTGCTCGCAACATCATCTGAAAAAGGCACCGTCATTCGCGTATGGAGCATCCCTGGAGCAGAGAAGCTTTACCAGTTTCGAAGAGGGACGCGAGAAGCGAAGATTTATTCCATGAACTTCAATTTAGTTTCGACACTACTCGCCGTGAGTTCGGCGCATGATACGGTGCACGTCTTTAAGTTGAGCAATAGGGAAACGTCATCAAGTGCCGCAAGCACAAGCACAACTATTTCAAGCCCATCGGAATCTGTAGATGGGACGACAAATGTGTTGGATGGAGGGTACGAATCTTTCATTGAGAAGAAGAAGGGTTCTGGTGTAGGGTGAGTTGTATTGGAGTTTCTATACTTTTACTTATGGAACCAGGTCAAACCTCAAGCGGAAATCCATGCAAATGACAAAGAGCCTGACGCACTCTGTGGGGGGTTATCTGCCTAACACACTAACAGAAATTTGGGAGCCAACGCGAGATTTTGCGTTCTTGAGACTTCCTACCAGTGGCGCAAGGACGATTGTGGCTCTCTCCGGGTACGTCCCTCCCAGTTGTAAGAAGACGACACAGCATGACCATGCCTAGGACAATGCCTCAAGTTATGGTTCTTTCATCTGAGGGTTATCTATACCTGTATAGCATCGATTTAGAAAAGGGGGGTGAGTGCTCTCTGATAAAACAATACAAGTATGCGACCTTTGTCTCTGCCCGAGCACTCAATGCTGATTTATGGATAGTCTACTTGATTCAGAGGACCTATTGTTTGGCTTGGGAGATGACGGGGCCGAGAAATTCTTGGAGATTTAGTTTCGGCTCCCCAGATGTTTTTATCTGTAGCAATATCAGGGTTGCAATCGGAGTTGAGTCAATGAACCTATGACTAAGTTACGTCTCTTCCGAAGTCGGAGTCATCTCTTGCGTGTCCAAAAGTTTTTGTTGCAACCGTCATCCTTGTTAGCCACCATATTGTCATTCTTAAACACTTTCAAAGGTACCTGCCTTCCAGGGTTCCTCTCAACGAGTGCGGCCTACTCTTTAAAGAAAATCAGAGTCGGACCAAAAATACCCGCATTAACGAGATTAACTATTTCGTCAACCACGACCAGCAGCACCATGGATCCTCAATTTTCAACCGAGGACTCGGATCTTATCGTCTCCCTTCATGAATTGTCCATTAAATCACCTAAACTCGTGAAATCGACTAGCTATGCGGCGCCAGGTGACCCCAGCATAGAAATTCGAAGTTGGAAGATGAACGAGTTTAAGTACTACGATATTCCTTCCCCATTTCCAACTCTTGCACGAGGGCTGTTCTCTAGGAAGATCACGGACGTTGAGAAACGTGAGAAGTCGGCGAATCCATATCGGATAGTAGTAAGAGGATACGATAAATTCTTTAACATTGGCGAAGTTCCTTGGACGACAGTGAGTGTTCGTTTTTGTTTCCAAAAGACCCATTTGACTCACATGCTACCCAGTGGGCCTGGTTGGAGGAACATACAGCTGCGCCTTACACATTTTCCCTCAAATCCAACGGATGCATAATCTTCATTGCTGCACTCAATCCCACAAAACTTCTCATTACATCGAAGCACTCTCTCGGACCTGTTCAAAACTCGCCAATCAGCCATGCACAGGCAGGGGATATTTGGCTTAGGAAATACCTGGACAAGGCAGGGAGGGCTGAAGAAGAGTTGGCAGCCGAACTTTGGGAGAATAATTGGACTGCTGTTGCCGAAGTACGTTCTACTGGAATCCTCCAACTTTTATATCTGACCCCTTATCAGCTTTGCGATGACTCTTTTGAAGAACATGTACTCGGATACCCGCCAGAAAAGACAGGCTTGCATCTTCACGGTCTTAACGTCCGTTCGAGAAGATTCAACACGATGACAACCGAGGTTGTTAATGCGTTTGCAGAGAAATGGGGTTTCATCAAGACACCAACCAAGCTACTCCATTCAATTCACGAGGTCAAGGAGTTTTCCGATGCTTGCGCAGTACGGGGAGAATGGGAAGGCGAACCAGTTGAAGGTTTCGTCGTGAGGACACATGTCGCGAATCCACCCACTTCTGGACGGAATAATGGCTCGCCCTATAAGTCTGGCTCTGCACTATTCTTCAAAATTAAATTTGATGAGCCATATATGATGTATCGCGACTGGCGAGAAGTGACGAAAATGTTGCTCTCTGGCAAGGGCCCTATGAACCCATCTACTCTTCCAAAGTCGAAGCTGAAGCGGCTGGAAACAAAAGTATACGTCAACTGGGTCATCAATGAGATCAAAACGAATCCCAGTGCGTTTAAGGACTATAATAAAGGAAAAGGAATTATCGCGACACGGGAGAAGTTTTTGGCTTGGTTGAAATCAGAGAAGGGTGAGGACGATCTGGAGTCTATGAAGGAAGAGGGTGGAGGAATATCAACGGCATCCGATACGCGTGAGTTTGGAAAAACTGTGATTGTTCCCGTAGCCATTCCTGGATGTGGTATGTGTTTTAACTTCCTTTATATGTCATCTAAATGACGGCTACGCAGGTAAAACTTCCGTTTCTGTTGCCCTGTCGCATATCTTCGGGTTCGGGCACACCCAAAGCGACGATGTTCATGCTAAGAAGTCCGCTCCGGCTTTCCTGAAGAATGTCGTGAAATTGTTACAATCGCACGACATAGTCATTGCTGACAAGTAAGTCCTTTGATTCCGGGTGGACATCCATTTATCTACATTTGAACTCAGGAATAACCATCTCAAACAACATCGTCAACAATTGAGGGACGCCACAGCTATGATGTCCCCTCCTGTCCGTCTCTTGGCCCTAAATTGGGCTCTCGATGACCCCCCTGCTATGATTCATCGCATCTGCGGTGATCGTGTCTTGCACCGCGGTGACAACCATCAAACGTTACGTGCAGACAAATCAACGGCAAAATCCCATGAAGAAGTGATTTGGTCGTTTATCAATGATACACAGGACCTAGCGGCTGCTGAAGTAGATGCTATTGTCGATATGGAGATCGAGGAGAATTTTCGGCAGGCAGTTGAACGTGCGGTGAAGGGCGTGGTCAAAATCCTGGGACTGGAGCTTCCCAGCGAAGAGGGAATAACTGAGGCTTTGCATGCGATAGAAGGATATGTTCCTGCAACGAAGAAGCGAGACGAACAAAAGAAGAAAGCCGGAGCGCCGAGATACTATGCCCTCTTGCCGGAAATGGACCTATTCGATTACCTCGATGAGCGTCTTTCTGAGTCGGACGTGGATAAAGAGATCAGGGATGCATGGGTAACTTTGAAGGAAGGAGGTCGAGTGCCAGAACGACCTCATGTGACTATTGTCCACAAAAACAATATCAACACTGAGGCGGATCTATGGAACCGCTGCGTTGCCCTTCACGTGCAGGTGAATCCACCTTCTTTCACGGGTTATCTTGGAAAGGTGATGTGGAATGGGCGTGTAATGGCGATCACGGTAGAAGACTTCGGTGTTGAGGAAGATGGGCTGGATGGTAGCCAGGAAGGAGCAGAATTCGTACAGAGGCTTCCTCCTGACCTTCGAGAAAGATTACACATTACTGTGGGGACGAGGTCCAGGGATATTTTGCCTGTAGAAGCGAAGTCGATGATTGAGTTATGGAATGATAGGTCGAAAGACGGAGTGAGTATTCTTGAACTGAACGATGTTGTTGTCAGAGGAAGAATCAAGGGTCTTTTTGCCTAAGTCAAATTTACCGCAACAATCCACAATTGTTAACACCGTAGATGCTTATCGTCTTTTAACCGGTTTCTACAAATGGATACTAGATTTTGCTATGTCCAGTCTCAAGCGTATATGCTGAATTTTCAAACCAGTAGTCTTGAGTCAGAAAGCAAGTATAATTTGTCCGTATCAATTTCCAATCAAGCCTTCACTCGTCTAACCTCCCATCTGGAATTTTGTACACTTCCAAGCGAGCAAACCGCAGTTTCATTGTTCTTGCGTGTTCTATTTCGTTCCATCACCGGTAGTGGCCCTGGATGTGAAGGAGGGATGCTTCGGAGTATTGCCAAGGAGAGATGCGGGAGTTGAGGTCGAGGTGCCGCGCGCACGAAGAGTAGCACCATTGTCGCTTCACGGGCCATACGATGGGCCAATTGGTGCCGAAGAAACGTCGTAGAAAAATGTAAGATGGATAGCTCAGGTCAAGTTGATATGAGTTCAATCCACTCGATAATGTTAGCAACTGGACCGGTACAACAGTTATTGCTCCCTCCAACACCTCTCTCCGAGGCACTGGTACTCCTCGGTGCAAAAGATCCCAGCTTCTTGACTATGTCAAGATGCTGTACATTTGGGACCGCGGCTACTATTCTGCGGACGTCCATATCGCGCCATCCGGCAAGTTCAATTTTGTTGACGGTGCTTGCTACATTTCTGACATTGGTAAGAAAGGCGGAATCAGGAACGGAGCGAGGTGATTGAGGTGTGCCAAATCCGTTGCCAGGGATATGTCCAGAGAGTTTGAATAGTTTGATAGATTCCAGAGGCCGTGGATAATCACATCGGCACTCTAAAATTGCATTGATGACATCCTTTGATGCTTTAACTTCGCGCAAAAGAGGAGCCGTGGACCAGGAATCTACCATTCGAAAAACCGCCATTCAGAATGTTGACGTCGAGATGCATCTTAAGAGCCGAATGCGCGGAAAGGAATTTCTGGAGCGATAGGGGTTGGGCAACGGAGGTTGGTCAATATGAGAACAGTTAGGGCAGATGACCAGCGAGAATAGGAAAAAAAATCGTCTGCCAGGGGGCATGCACGAGAAACTGGGAATTGTCCAGCGGCTAAATTTCCAGGTAGTCGAGGTGGAGTGTACGTGATTTCGAGGTTCTAGAAGAGGAAGTATGGAGTTTAGAGGGTTAGAAAGGGGGCATGATAGTTGTGCCAAACCTTGAGCTTGGTGCATTCTGCAAGATCATTGAAATACGATTCAACTCAGGCTGCTTGGCCGCCCCATAACTGTGGGACGTAGATCGAAACACGACGTTATTTATGTCGAGGGACTACAAATTCTGTCAGATCATGGCAAAGAGAATCCAACGAACCTTACAGCAGAAGGCATACGAGACTACGACCCGTTAAAAGAGATTAAAATCCCCTCGCTATTGGAGTCACTTCTGCTCTCAGAACCTGTACTAGAATATTCACCGATGAGATTAGGTGCAAACACTAGATTATAACATATTTCCATCGACTGCAAACCCGTTGCTCAACTGGGCCAGATATGGGCAACCGAGATTGGAGAATGGTTACAGATTTGAATTCTTTCAACGCTGTCATAGGCCCGAGCGCCGCCGCGAGATACCGTTCCTGCTTGAAATGCATCCTGAGTTCGTCATTGGTCGATTCGAGGTTCGTGTCTCTTTGGATGATCCTCGTGGGATAGGCAAGCTGTCGTTCGTCAATAGTTTCAAGCTTGCGAACATTGCGAGCGAGAGATCTGTGCATTATAAAATGGTTTCAGACGCTGACAGAAGAGACCTTGCATCTGATTAACACGATAATCGGATTGTCTGGGGAAAATGACATCGTGGAGTCTTCAACAAACGAGGCCAATGTTCAACAAGTCTTTTGGTGAATCGACGTGAGAGAGAATGGCATCGAGGATCTCTGTAGGTTGGTCAATCTAGCCAGTGAAGGCAATTTGATCAGGCTCGCTGCGGAAAGGGTTGGATAAGAACATGATAGACAAAAGGATCGACAATGGAAATCAGATGAAGGACAAGACGATGCTCGGGGGGGTTAACTTATACTGCCATCCACCAAAAGTTCTCGACGGAAGAGAAGTCAGCAACTTCAAAAAACCCCTTACTGTTCTCCTCCAGAGTCGGATAAGTTGGGACGTGACAGCCGCGAATGGAAAAAGAGCATAACAACCCATCTTTCGTGCCTTAACATTGTGGATTGAAAGAAGGGGTCTCACTCCAGGGATGATTGCGCTCGAATTTAACGCCTGTCGCGGTATCAAAATCCACATTGGTATGGACAGCAAGGAACCTGATCTGGCTCGGCGTACGTCGCAGTTTGAGAGACCGTTGAAGAGGTTGTCGTAACAGGGTCGCTAAAAACTGGGTCTGTGCGAATGTTTAATATCGCCTGCGTCATGAAATTTGACAGCCTCCTTCAAGTGTTATACAGGTCGAGCTAGAGCGAAGGTGAACATTCAATCAGAAAGTACCAAATCTGCCGCAAACTGCGGAGCAAAGGGCTCCGAACAATTGGATAGCAGTGAAGTCCTCGTAAGGACATCGAAGGACGTGTGGTGTGTGCAAACGTCATATTCAGACTGGCAGGGCAGCTGGCACTGTTTTATGCCCTGTCTTTCAAGAGATATTCCAAAACGCATCCGATGCTTATGGGACGTAAATCAGCTTTGGTCTTTCAGAAAGCACTCTCCAAGGTTGTGCACACCTTATCTGGCAAATGCACTTTCTGACATCCGAGCATGTCATCAAATTGCAGAGGTCGTTGCAGTCGAGGTACATTGAGGGGAGGGTGAGTTAATTTTACATCAATTCAAATATCTCGCGGGCTAAAGCTGCGTAAGACCAACGTGTGGCCAAGCAGAATGCCTCCAGACGATGATTCGCAATACCGTTGACGACATCATTTCAACTCCGAATTACGCCCACCATAGATTGGCTAGAGAGGTCGAGCAGGTCTGTGTAGTTTAACATGTTGGCCAGGACTGCACATATGTTCTCAGCGATCTGTATTGCACAACGTATGTGGGCTGGATACCACGGCACCAAAACTAGTTGCCAACCATGAACATAGAATTGAAATCTGTGCTCAGACGGATGGAAGTTTGGAGACCCTGAATGTCGTTCGTTGGTTGTCAACGACGTGATACGGCAAAATTTGAGGGAGTCGCAGCTCTTATTTCGAATACATGCGATACTGTAGTATGAAATCCGACCTCCTGAGGTGTTGTGAATTGACAGTAGAATCACGCTCACTGCCGGCAGACCATCGTCAAACCGAGTATTGTGATTTCAACTGCAATGTGTTGTGCTACTTGTTAACGTTGTACACTGTAAATTTGTTTCAAAAATTCTGCGATGGGTGATCAACGCATTGAGCCGACCAAACCCAACTTATCATAGGCGAAAGGGTGAGGAGTGAAAGTAATCCCGGCAGGACATTGGTAAAAGGAGCATGAATACATGGTATAGGAAAAGAGCGCGAGAACAGCCTTGAGAGGGGTAGGTTTTCAAACAAGGTCAGCATTTTTGAGGCAATCCCTGAGAATTCCTTCCTTAACGGCGTCTATAGTTGATGCCGTAGCCTTGGTGTCCTGTTGAAAGAGAGTCAGTAGTAAAAACAGGTCAGAGGATGCAAGGGCCGTGAAAGGCTCACAATGACAGTCGTGGCGTAGAAGTACGAAGACCTGGCTTCTGGTGAATTTTGTCTCAGGATTTCTTTGAACTTTCCACGAAGATCTGTTCCTTAATTGAGATCGATAGTTTGTACATGGGGTTCGAACTTACATTGAATAACAGCCGAAAAATCATTTGGACGTTCTCCATAGCTGGGGAGATAGTTATTAAACTTTACTCCAGTCCTCAATTTCTTTTTTAACAAGTCGCACTTGTTCAAGAATAGTATGATTGAGGCTTTTCCTAAAAGCTTTGAGGAACATGCTGAGCGCCACAAGAGGAACGAGTCCTCCAAACGATTTACTTTGGAGTCTTCTGAGAGACGCTCGTCGAAGCAAGAAACAGCTAGGGGATCTTCAATGCGCAAGCAAAGTCAATACGGGAATGGTTGCCTACGAGCCACTGCAAAAGAGTCAGAAAGGTAGAACTGATGAGTTTATTAAAATGCATACAAAAAATAATTGCTTGAACTTGATCAAAGAAAGGGATCCACGCGTTTCGCTGAAAATGGACGGATTAGACGAGGGTTCAACCAGAAGAACTCTGCGTGTACCATGGTCCTTGATCCACCCACATCGTACAATAGCCATTCTCTTCCTAGATCACCCCCTCGGAAGAACGATTGACTTTGTGCTATCTTGATCCTGTACTCTTGCGGTGCAACAGTCCGGAGCCGCGCTCGTATTACATCGCCATCCGTTGGTTCGTAATCCAGGCGGGCAACACGATCGAGGTCATCCAGGAAACTATTTAAGAGGAAGTAATCACCGGATATAGCCGAAAAGATATACTCACAATCCGGCCGTTTCTTCTAAATGAACCCTTCTCTTCTTAAGCACGACCCTGACAGCCCTATCATTCCACAATGCTTTCATATCATCCAGACAACCTGCAAGAACCTCCGTGGGTTCATCCACTTTGTGTTCCGGTGAGTTTTTCCCCAGCAAAGGGTTTCCAACTTTAGTGCTGCTGTTTGAGATATTACCATTTTCTTGCCGAAGTGAGACTTTTTCCAATGCTTCAGTTAGCTTGCGAACGCCGAATTCATTTCTCTGCTTGGGTGCGAAACCAAGTGGGCCATACTCATCGGCCGAGCCATCCCGCTCTTCTGTGGCGGCTTCGCCAAGCCTGAGTTCAAGGTCTGCCCCCACCCTACGCAGAGGAGCAAGACGAAGTTTTAGCAGTTTATAATTAGCGTTCAGAATGGTCGACAGTTTTGAATGCGAGAGAGCGTTGCATCGAGAAAAATCGGATGATTTATCCAAGTTGGAAGGGACAACGCCGGAGTTGATTGTCAAGCAATCTTTTGCAGAAGGACCTAGATCCGGGATATCGGAGGCTTGGGTTACAAGAGCAGGTTCGCCGTCGATTTCGGCTTCAAGGGTTTCAATGATTAAAATGATGGATCGTACAAGGTTCAATTGAATGACAGCTCGCCAGGAAGCGCGCTCGTCGTCCCATGCTTCTCGCGCATACCGCATACGGAAGTCTA
>QDKV01005120.1_pt1 | contig 28407 bp, 30 predicted proteins | sample 1861101 | NCBI WGS metagenome assembly QDKV01 (sample SAMN04275158, study PRJNA302643) | Fungus metagenome, whole genome shotgun sequencing project. | isolation source: fruitbody | host: Mallocybe terrigena | place: Sweden | collected 2013 | reverse complement strand
AGTTTATTAGTTGCCACCGCATCCGAGTGTAGTGGGAAGAACTCCGCTCGGAAGCGTGAACGGAAGTCGTCCCAATCAGGGATATCAGCTGGTAGGATTAATCCTTACTTACAAAACAAGGAGTTGTAGGATTATCCTAGCCTACAGTTTGTAAGGCCATCATCCTAAGTGTATCCTATTCTTGTCTCTATCCTATCGAAGAATCCTATCCTAATCATCTATCGTCATCGTCACGGGTTTACGAACCCGCGCAGGTACCCAGGTATGGGATAGGTACAGGTACGGGTACCTCTTGGGATACCTGCCATAAACCGGGCTCAGCAGGTTTTATAATTAAATTAAATTAAATGTATTGTATACTAATACTGCCCCAAACCCATACCTGTGCCACAAGTTTGATGGGTTTTTAGACAGTTTATGTAAATATAATTAATATACAACAATGAGGAGGGGAAAACCCCTCCTTGTTGCATAGGAAAGGCGCTGAACATGAAAACACACCAACAAGGGTGTGTTCCCATGTTCAGCATGCATTGGAGAGTGTATGAAATACGCCGAACACGAAAACACCAAAACACATTGTTGGTGTGTTTTCGTGTTCGGCAGCTGCAACTATTGCCGCCGTTGTCGTCGTCGTGGTGTCATCTGCGTTGGCTGCCGCAGCTGTCCTCATTCGTATTGTGTCTTGATGGTAGTAGAGGTTGGTAGGATGGTGGTGGAAGGGCAGTGGTAGTGGTGAAATGGTTGATGATGGAGGTTGAGAGATGCGATGCGATGTGTCGTGTATCCAGGTATCCATGGGTATCCATGGGTACCCGTGACCATACCCATACCCGAGGTTTCAAGCGGGTATGGGTGCGGGTGGACCCAAAACTACCTTATGTACCCCTGACGAACCCCTGTATCCTGTCCCATTATATATCTTATCCTATCCTATATCTTATCCTATCCTATATCCTATCCTATCCTGAATCCTATCCTATATATCTTATAAATCCCTATAATATATCCTATCCTATCATCTTACCCTATCCTAGTTGTTCATAGTATGGTGTCCACCTTATTGGCAGACATATAATTTATTTATCAAAAGGACTGCACCCAAATGTAAGGGAAAGCATAGTGAAAACAAGAGGGAGGATTTCCCCTCCTAGTTGTGGAAAAAAAGGCGAGGGAAAACTACTCGTTGCGTTGCAAAAAAAAGGAAAAATGTCAGTGACAAGCATCATGTTGAAAGAAAACGAGGAAATCCCCCTCCCTTGTTATGTTGAAAAGAAAAAGACAAAGAGGGAAATCCCTTCTTGTTGTGTCGAAACAGAAAACATGTACCCTCCAGAATGTCCTTCACGGTGAATAAAGGGCGCTTGCTGGCATGAAGAAATTTTAAGCTTGAATGTTGGAATTTGTTGATACGCATTTGATCTTGACAGTCGGGTACACCGCACACGAGTTTGAGAATGGTATAACGGCGACCAAATTATACCATAAAAAGAAGTTTGGGGCCAAGATATAATGACAGATAGGAAGCATGCTCGTTTGTTTAGGTGCAGGCAATGCTATTCTCCTATTCTGCTGCCGATACATGGAACTTTTTCTAGACAGCTGCATGGCGTTGATAAGGATTTTGTTGACCGCCGTTCTGGAACCTTTGATAACCTGCCAAAAATTCTATTTCTAAGCCCCTTGACAACACTATCTAGTTCTAAATTTGACAAAGTCATTGTGAACAATTTAGTTTCCCAGTTTCCAGAAGCTGTCATCCAGACGACCCAAATCTCACAATTGAAACGGTCAAATTTGTTATGTTGTCATAATAGCTGTATTGCAATAGCTGGGGTAGCACGACTTCTTTTGCAAAAATACTCTGTGTCTACCATGGCTACAGACAGCTCCACCCCGACTCCCCAGCCATTTGAACGTCATGAGCCAGGGAAATTCAGCACTGAGGAAACAACTTTTCTTAAAGAGCATTTGCCTGCGTATGAGGCTATGTGTCACACACTCGAGGGAAAAGGTCCAAGAGGTTGCAAGAAGAACTGGGTCCTGAAGACGGTTTATCCTCAATATGTCAAAAGATTTTCGAGTAACCAGGTGGGTGGTCCACTGCTCGAGTCACTGGAAAGTGTGAGTCTTCTACTAGTCGTAGTATCCCCATTCAACACTGATTTCTTGAACAGAAAATAACGCGATGGTTCACTAATCGCACACCTCATCACAAATCCGTGCCGGCAACTGCAGTTGCAACTCCAACTACACCCAAGCGTCCGCGTGCGACAAACGGAGCAAGTATCTTCGCAGCTGAGCAGAAAACCAAGATTAGAGGATGCATGGCTGAGCAACGGGGGTTGGAAGGAGGGGACCCAAAAGATGTTAATCTCTTACAATATCATGAAATTAAACAGGAGCTCTACAAACAACTTTCTGATGACGAGCGACACGAGTATGAAATAAAAGCGGCTGAGAAAAACAAGATGCATAAAGCGCTGCCCGACACAACTGAAATTTTCAAGTAAGTAGCTAACACCCTCAGACAAGTTTGACTTCATATGCGCGCAATTCACCCATAGGAACCAAGCTAGTATTGTCAGCGGCGTTGCAAAACCACTTGCTGGTCTTATCGGATGGAATTGGGGCCAATACGGAGACGTAGCTCTATTTGTTCAAGGTGGATACCGAAATGCAACTAATGATCTGAAAACCTTCAAGTAAGTGGTTGTAATTTACTGATAAAGTATGAATACCTAATTCCTGGGCCGAATACTAGTGTCTCGATAGCTCCCAATGCAAAGGTCATGAATTTCAGTTCTGTTCTCCCAAACTACCAAGAGGACATTCGGGCGCCGTTTCGTGAATGGGCGGAGCAAGCCTTGCCGACAGGTAATCAAAAAAATGTTTTTTTTTACAAGTAATTGACCTACCTTTTAGTTTCTGTACCTTCACCTCTCCAATTACCTGCTGACCAAAAACCTCATGGTGTCAGCTTCCGAGAAGATGGCCTTCCCCTGCTCTCAGTGGTTGATATCCACAATATTGCTCCAAACGACGCGCGCATTTTATTAAAAGACTATATTGAATGTATATGGAGTGAGAACTTGTGCCAGAAATCTGGAATGTTCACTCACTATGATGCTGGTCTAGAGTTTTCTCACCGACATAGCATGGCCATGGAACCTGCTACTGTTCCGTGGGACTCATTGAATTCTGTGTCGCTTCGAGAGAAGCTCCTTGTATGCCCAGGGCGTCTTATACATGTGCCAACACTCAATCCTGTACAAATGGCCGTTTCAGACGTATATGAGGTTCTGTCACTTCTTTTGAAGGAACAAGACTCAGGTGGAATACAGCCACTGATGTTCACAACTTCAAGCCAAGTGACGTCTGGTAGTATGGAGCTGGATGACAGAATCAGTGAGCTATCTGATCTACCAACTTTTGTGAGAGAGAAAATGACCTACACCTACCCACTTTGACAGCTTTGGATGATGAAATTTGTGTTCCATCCCATGAGCCTTGCAACGAGAGTGCCAGTTCAACCATCAATAATATAGCTGAACCTTCCAAACCCATTCCATTGTCACTTCAACCATTCTCCAAATCCACAGTTATGGCTGTAATTCGAAATATCCCTCAGGCTGGCCACCTGGCAGTGATAGAGTCAAGTTCAAGGAAGCGAAGACGAGAACAGAAGGCAGAAGAAAACTTACAGCCAAAGAAACATGGAAAGATAGTAGTTCCTCCGCGTGAGCTGAGTTCACGGTATGACATCTTTAAGTCAACATGTCTGTACTGACTTCTGTGACAGGATCAGAGATGCCAATTACAAGAATACACAAGTTAATGTTCACTATCGCTGAACTTATTATGTAATAATTTTTGTGGCTTCAGTTTTTTAGGATAATCATAGGATGGATAGGATTGTTTGATACACCTTTTGAACTGAAAAGTCTAGGATAGGATTTGGATAGAATAGAATAGGAATGACAGAATCTGACAGACTCTAGAATAGGATTGTTTGGTATACTAGGATTAGGGAATATCATGGGTTTTGAAAACCTGTGGATTTTCACTGGGGTATGAGTTGGGGTACAGACTTCTGTACCCTGAGAAAACCTGGAGTTGATGGCTTCGACGCCTATTTCGTCGAAACGCATCGATTGTCGACGCCTTGGCTTGTGAGGCATGTTATGCAAGTTGTGGATGTGTCTAGACACATCCACGGCCGGTAGATAAGCGGTGGACGTCGTAATACAACGTCCAGCGGTGTGAGTGGGATGTTTGGAGGGAGGACACGTCTTACGGACGTGTCCTCAGTGTTCTCAACATAATCGACGTATGTTTCGTCGAAACGCGTCAATTGTCGATGCCTCGGGTTGTGAGACGCGTTATGCAAGCTGTGGACGTGATTCGACGCGTCCACGGCTGGTTGAGAGGTCGAAGGATGTTGTAGGATGGTAGGCACACGTCTTACGGACGTGGCCTTCGTGTTTTCGTCGAAGTCGACGCCTACTACATCGAAACACCTCGATTTTCGACGTGTTGGCTGGTGAGAGCCGTCGAACATGTTGTGGACGTGTCGAAACACGTCCACGGCTTGTAGGAAGGAAGGGACATGTCTTGGGGACGCGTCCTTGGTGGTTTCGATGTAATCGAAGCCTAGGTCGTCGATACACGTCGATTTTCGACGTGTCCCTCGTGTCTTTGATGCAATTGAAGCCGTCTTCGTCGAAACGTGTCGATTCGCGATGAGTTGGCTTGTAGGAGCCGTCAAGAAGGTTATGGACGTGTTTCGACACGTCCGCGGCTGGTAGAGGAGGGAGAGGTTAGACCCCCCTCACTCCGTTAAAATGGGAGCAAGAACACAGAAATGAGGGTCAGACCCTCTTGCGTGCAAACTGAAATAACGACGTGAGGAGGAGGGTAGACCTACTCGCCGTGTCGAAACAAGGATAATGATGTGAAGAGAGGAAGGTCTAATTGCTACGGCACCTGCAGACAAACTCCTCTCGCCTCCAAATCCGACCATCAGCGGTCCCTGCAGCTACGTGCTCGACAATGCCAAAAACATGATAAACGGCGGAGACAAGGTCATGCCACCGACAGTTGTGTAAGGGTCTGATAGTGTATTTAAAGTGGAGGAGTGACAACAAAACGGACTTTCATACCCATCTTACAGCGCGATAGCAGTTTTCTTTCCACAATGTCGAAGTGAGACCTTGAACAGACGCCCATCCTTGGTCCCAATCCAGAGCAGAAAACCTCTGTCCGGGCGATTGCTCTCGGAGACAAGCTTCCACCTCCACGCCGACTTTCGGCCTCATCTGATGATTCTGGCGAGGAAGACGAACCACCTAGGGAACTAACCACAACTGATATGCTACACGTCAGCAGCACTTTTTCTCGCCGCGCACCTACCTTACGCTTCCGCAATGTCATCTCTGAACCAAATATCCACATCCACCCCCATAGCGGCTGCATTGCCGTCTCTGGTTCATATGTTATAATGTTATAGTCGGACATGGTCATCACATGAAGGTGATCTGGCTCGGTCCAATGTACCTGTTTTGAACTTGGACACGAGGGATATGGGCTTGAAAGAGGCAAAAGTGACTTGTATGGAATTCCGGCCTACCATGAGCAACACGTGTTGGAGGCGGAGGGAGTTGTCCTGCCAAGAGGTTTCTGTTCTGTTATCACGAAGCGTAAAAACGGGTTCATGAGTCGTCATGGTCGAGCGAGGAGAGGTGGCGATGAAGTAGGTTTCGTTGAAGACAGTTATCGTTAGGAGAAACAGAAAGTCCGTACGGAGGGGGAGGGGCTATCGCCCACAAACGTTGTACGTCACGGTAGAGATGAATTGGCGTTACCACTACAAGAGTTTTGACTATGATAATAAAGTACTGGCCCGTCTTTGGCAATGATACTATTGTCCTATATTCGTCATCGACCATGCCAGAAGAATATTCGGGGCTCCCTGGAAGAGAAATAGATAGGGGAGAAGAGGGACGTCGAGGTACGATGGGCAATGAACTGATGGAGCGGGGTTCAGGAGGAAGTAGTCGTTTAGTCGTTGACTTGTGAGGTTTGGCACTGATAAAATGGATTTCGTTTTTCAGCTGCAGTCCAAAAGCTGGGCTGAAAATGAACGTACAATTTGCTACGTAAGGCAGACACTCTAGGTGGTACACCCAGATCCTTCAATTCTGATTTTGAAGGTGGGATGGGAAAGCGATATGGATGGCGCTGGAGACGACGATGGAGATGGAACTGGAACCGGAACACCTGCTTTCGCGCTGCGTAACGATGGAGGAAGAACACACAATTTGCTACGCAAGGCAGACAAGGTGGTAAATCCAGATCCTTCAATTCTGATTTCAAAGGTGGGATGGGAACAGGACGAAGCGCCGGAGAAAGCGCCGGAGAAAGCGATATGGATGGCGCTGAAGACGACGATGGAGATGGAACTGAAACCGGAACACTTGCTTTCGCGCTGCGTGACGATGGAGGGGAGGTGGGGTTCATTCCACCAGAACTTTCAAGTCCGATAAGAAGGAAGACGTCCGAAGGTGACCAGTATCAGTACCAGTATCCAGTGAACTGTTTAATTGAGTATTAGATGAGGTTCGTCTGGGACTTAGCAGACCAGTCCTCCTCTTCTTCCTCGTAGTTCTCGTCGTCGCCAAAGCAGGAAACGCACTCAACATGGGTGTGGCATGTGCAAACCAGCTATGAACAGAAAACCCAACATTGGGTGGGTTAGTGTCATGGTGCCAAGGGATTTGCTGAAGAAACTGACTGACCTTTGGAGAGGATACTTCTGACGAAGCTCCCCTCCTTAGCGCCGGAAAGCCACCCAAGAGCGTGGCAGACACTATCAAACCCTCCGGGCAGACGCGCTGAGAAGAAAGAAGAGACGTAGACACATGTCCATGAATATTGAAACAAATAATGAAAAACAAACCGTTAACTTTCCGGTCCGGGAATACTACTAATCAAATTGGTTGCTGCCTTGTTTATCTCAGGTCTTATCCTTTTCCCGGTCATTCCACCAAAAGGATTTTCATTTCATATTCCCTCGAATAAGTTTTCTGTCCATCGTTGCTTCTCTTGACATTCTGTGCTCAATTTATTGCTTCATTTCTTGTCTTGTTCATTCTTTGCTTTCATTCAGCCTTTTTTTATCCACCCATGTATGATCAAGCTCGATTGGTTTGCTGTGGTTTGCACCATTTCGCTCTCATAGGGGACGATGAAGGAGTTTGTCGTGCTCTGCGTGACGGTGCCGATGTGAATGCAATCGACGCTCCATGCCATCATGTGTGCAGTATCCGGGAAAAAGTATGCGTTTTTTTCAGTCATCGATTTACGTTCTAACGAGCTCTTTCAGTTGGCGTGATATCGACGCGTACAACGCGCCTTTTATGACCCCAAGTCGTCTCAATGCACTCAAGATACTGCTAAGTCGATCTCTTCTGACACTCAATGCCCCATACGCCTCCATGAATGGTGTTACCCGCATGGCTGCTTGGTTGAATCAACCGCAAGCCGTCCGCGCGCTCCTTGAACTCAGCGCTGAATCCGTCTCTGTCGATGGAATAGACTCTTATGGTGCTACTGCTTTGATGTGTGAGTAATCCATTTGATTGTGTATACCCAAATTTAAAAATTACTTGTATCGTCAGATGCCGCTCTCGCGACCATAGCTTGGAAGTCATTCAATTACTCGTAAGTCGGTTACATCAAAGATATTGGTGCTTGGCCTGAAGTCTCGTAGCTTGCCCATGGCGCCCGTCCTGACTTTAGAGACTACAACCATTGTACATCGCTGCAATTTGCACAAGCACATCCAAGGGTCCTCTGGCTGTGCGAGTCTGTTCTACGCCGCCACAGGTTCCGCGAAAGCAAAGTAATTTCTTCTCAGAATCGATCATCCATTGCATTTGCTTACCACATGCATTCTCAGTCCGTGGAGAGAACGAGATTATCCCCTGATTCAGAAAACCTTGTTGACCTTGTCCAATCTTCGCTTCCTCTTCCCGAAAACCTCGAACCGCCTCCATCGTCTATTTTCGCTGAAATAGGAATATCAAGATTAACCAATGCTATCATTTCTTCAATCCAATCCTCCGATGTACCCTCGATTTCTGTATCATCACCCGCGGCTTTGTATCCGATGTCTGTTCCTATCCTGTGCTGTGGACGGATATACAGTACATTATTTATATTACACCCTGTATTAACAAGCCGTGATTATGTATTTCTCTACATACATTTGTCAACTTTCCTTGATGGTCAAGATGCCGCCCAACATGAAGCAACATATTCCATAATTGCTCCGTTTACAATCATTCAGTTCCGTACCCCTCAGTCATTCTTTTTTGTTTTTTCAACAGTGCAAGAATCGTCCAAGGATCCGTCTACCCGATTTTGTCCTATTGCTATCTACCTTATATAGGTAATTTAGACCGAGGGGGAACCTTTGGAGATGAATTACCTTTCACTGCGACAACGTTCGTCACTTTTGCTGATGCCTCGGGGCTGCTTTAACGAATTTAGACATAAAAGTCAAAGTACAACGGAAAGCGAAAGACTGCAGGTTCTGAGATAAGATATAGAAGACGGAAGGCCCAGTGGCGTGTAGGTGTATAATGCTCGTTATATGTCATTACTCAAATTTTTGTCCAGCCGGCCACCCAGCGCTTCATCGTCGTCATCCATTTCCGCCTCCCTCTGGCTGCAAGACTGCCACGCAAACCACATCATCGTCCGGAGCTGGAGAACATCTTCCTTCCATGCCTTGCGCTGATTTTGCTCTCTGAATTCTCTGGTGAGCTTTTCGCAACGATCAATATTCTCCGGGCTAACAAAATCAATGGCGATCTTTATGCAATCGGCCACATTCGCCACCTAAGCACACAAGTCAATAAATGAACAACAATTTTACAAGAAAACAAACCTGGTGGGCACAACCTGCAGGTATGAATACACCCTCTCCTGGCCGCTGATAAATTCTGTAACTCTTCACGCTATACTGCTCCCAGAGCTCTTTCCTCAATTCAACATCCAGGTAAAAATTTTGACTGTGAATAGGGTCGTGCATTGCGATCGCCTGGAGTTGTAGGGTAGCTGCTTTCTCAGCCGGACTCTGTGTTTGGCCATTGACCATAGCGTTTATCGCCACAGAGCCGGGTGTGAACCTCTTACGTAGGAATGCTCGAATTTTGTCACTGTCCTCAGCCCGAAAGAGGTCCCAGACTGCATATCCAGGTGTTCCGTCTTCGCAAACCGTAGCGTAAACCATCACATTGAAGGCGTCTGCCATGTCCATGTGCAAGCGGGTTGACCCTTTGCTGCCTTGCTCCTGTGACGATGCCAAAGAGTTATACATCTTTGGTCCTACAAAAAAGATTAGTTATGGACGCAGTCTAACCTTGATAATATTCTTACCAAGGTCTGGTCCCAGTGCATTTACAGGGAAATGCGAACCAATGTTGTATACCCCATCCCGTCGAACATAGTCTGGCACAAGCACAGCCCTAATAAAATCTGCAAATAACTTTGGGAAAATTGTCTTGAACTCTGCAGTAGGGGGCCAATCCTAATATTGGGGGATGGCTTCAGTCCGCTTCTCGGCAACATGAATGAAAACTGACCTTCAATTTCCAGCAATTTGTCCGCTTCTCATATTTACCAAACCACTCGAAGAACTCTCGAAAATGACAAGTTCAGTATACGTCAAAGGGTCATTCTGTGTTTGACCCTCCATGGTCATTCCTGCAGCCTCCCTATCCAAAAATGCCCTGCATCTCTTCAATGGCCTTATCCAGTTCGTCCTTAATAAAACGCGTCACTGGCACAAAGTCCATAAATTCGTGGTCGTTCCGCTTCAAGCAGCTCAAGAAAAATGGGTTCATGAGCGCGTGCTTCTCTCGCGCTTTTAATCCTCAGGCGTACATTGTTTCTGACAATGGCGGCACATAAATGACGTTGAGAAGAGTGAGGTCATACATGTGTCTAGAATTTTGCAGTTAGCGCAATGACCGCTAGAGGAAATTAACCGCAAGTGACTGACATCAGTCTCACGCGGTCGTCGAACAATTTCCTGAACTTGAATACATATTTGTTCAGTTCGCAAAGTGGGCAAAAGGGCTTTGGCTATTGACAGCTGGATAAATGAGGTTGAGGTTAGTGATTTCTATATGCCAGGAAATTACCATTCGAAAGATTGAAAACTTACTTTTGAACGGCGGGTATGTTCCCCTTCAAGCTTGCGGTTCCATTGTCTGGGAAAGTCCATCGTAAAAATCTCGTTCGACCTTTTATTTTTTTCATTGAAAGTCATCGCGACGACTTCACTGTGTTCGCTCCTCAAAAAATACCTGATACCTTGGAACCGACAAGTGTCACCAGCCCATAGACGTGTGCAAGAAACGCATCGTGTAGGGTTGTAGTTGCGATACCGGTTGGACATGCAACGTGCAAATTGCAATTCTGGAAACAAATTTTCTCCATCTGCAGTTGTGCACATTGACGCTAGTACACGTGTGTTGGCATTATGTTATGGGATTCATGACACTAACATACCGGCATCACCACCTGGTCCTTGAACGTTCGAGTATGCGTTCGCTAGAATAGGAAAGAACTAGAATCAGTAGGAAAGTTTATTCCGACATCTCAATAGCAAATTCCCAATAGGATGGCGGGGCTTACAAAATCAAAGCCACAAAGGGACAGGTATGGAAGGAAGTCGTAACATACCATTCTGAGCCGCGATAATGGCAGCCTCTTTCCTCTTTTTTGCGCTGTATTCCCGTCGCGAGGAGGCTTTAAATAGTCCGTAGTCAGCCATCTAAGCGAAAAACTACGACCATGATAGGAATAGGAAAGGAAACATTTGGGTAAAAGCTAAAGTTACGAAAGGGCGTTGATAACAAGTCAACTGCGAAAAATTCCGAGGCGATTGACGCTTCAGAAAGAACGGCGCAAGCCACAAGGTAAAATGACGAGCAGAACAGAAGATCATACAGTAAAGAGAGACTGACTTGTTGATGTCGATGCTCCCTGCGATCTCGCAGTTGTTGCTTTGGCTTTACCTTTGACTCGTTTAGTCTTCCGAGCTGGGAGTTCCTCTGAGTCGGCAACAGGTCTTTTGGAAGTTGTCGCGGGGACATCGCCAGATTCTGGAGGAGGGGGTACTGAGACCGAAGCCGAACGTTGGTTCATATGCGACGTTCTGCTGATAGAAGATAAATCTGGTTCTTGGTGGACAAGATGAAGGGGTGAGGGAGTATAAAGGTCTGGCATCTGCACCGGCGGAGTTCCTCGGGCTGCCAATCTTACCCCAAACCGACAGATCCTTCTCCCTCCACGCACCTTCCACCTCCACGAGGAACGCTACCATAGATGTCACAAGCCCGGCTTCTCCACGGAACAACACACTGGAGTCAAACGAACACACACGCATCTCATCGCGACTTTCTGTTCCTTCGTACAACCCTAGTCCGTTGGGACACATGAGCTTGGCCAAGACCCTCACTACTACTCTTGGGGTGGACCAGTTCCAGGGCCTTCTACGTCCTCCCTTACAACTATGCCTACACTACTGCTGCCACCTCCGAATTGGACAAACGGGCCTTTTTGAAAAGAGCACCCTCCATAGCATCATCACTTGTGAACTTTTGCACCAATCTGGGATCCCCCCACCCGATCGATGAGCGGCGCTGTTGGTGTTGGTGGGACGGTCGTTACAAAACTTGTTATTCTTTTATGAGGTGGAGTGGGGCTCGAGGGTTTTGCAGGATGGTGTGGAGGATGTGTATATGTTTATGGATAATGAGGAGATTGGGTCGGGAGGAGGAGGAGGAGGATCGACGAGTGCTTCGAGTGCGAATGGGGCAGGATCAATTACGAGCAAGGACAAACGAAAAGGGTGCGGGATCATCTGCCAATGTTGCTCCTTCGGCATTGAGTCTCACTTATCAACCTCTCTGATTGAACGAACCCCGACGAGGATCATCATGTTCCTTACGAAATGCTGCGAAATGCTATGCTCCCATTTGCGATGGTACGGGAGGGTGTTATGCCTACGATTGTCCAAGGAGGGTGGGTGATTGAAATTTATCCCTCTTCTTTGGTATTAATATCTTGTTTGTAATGTTTTGTGGGTTGCAGGGTCTTTCACAGCTTCGGAATGTGTTTGAGTCGCTCAAGGGCTAAAAGAAAGAATAGTGGTCCAAGAAAGTTCCCGCCGAAGTTTGTCTCCTTATCCGAGACGGAGATAACTAGACGAACGTACATTTTGTTTTCTATAACCGTCAATTTTCACGCATAATTCTTTGCTTTTTTTTGCCAACCTGGATTATCCACAAGATGATTTCGAAAGAAAAACAATACCTGGCCGACCTCGACATGATTTACGACACCTTTATCAAAGGTCTTCGTCTCGCTCAACCCCCACTCATGACACCTTTAGTTCTCGAAGATTTCCTTGAAGAAGTATTTGGGAACATTCTCGAGTTGAAGGAATGTAATAAACGTCTACTTGATGTGATGTATGTCAGACAACGAGAGCAGTATCCTGTGATACAGAGCGTAGGAGATATCTTTTTGGACGCTGCGACCGGAGTTTAGGGGAGTTTATCCAAATTATGTAGGGAGATATCCGATGGCGGAGAAGAGGATTAGAGAGGAGATGGAACAAAATCCGGAGTTTCGAATTTTCCTCGAGGTGTGTTAATAGTTTTGTCTCTTGAATCTCTACAAGTTGTCTTGATAACTTACCCATTCATCCATGGACATACCAGGAATGTTCCCGCACGCTGTCATCGCGTCCAGGCAGCTCCTCTAATCGTCCATCCGAACATCTTCATCGGTCCCGGATGAACGACAAAGCAGAAATGGATATCTTTAGGCATCTGGCAATTTGTGCCAAATTGAAGATTGGAACAAGGTTGATAGAATCGTGGTTAGTAATTTTGTGACAGCCACAGAGGAAGTGGTACACAAAGATAGTGGGAAAACTCTCAGCCGGTGACTATAGCCTATAGGTTTGGCGCTGTAGGTTTTTCCTTGTTAATTGCATCCGTTTGTGTTGAATCTGATGTTCCCTTTTTACAAGAATTCTGCGAATTTAATTGTACAGAACCAGCTTACGAAGCAATTGAAGCAAGAGAAAATGCAGGTCTACGTTCACCTTGGTATTCGTTTGCTGTACAAAGGCGCGTCGGGTCGTATGGAAGGTGCACGGGGTAAGTATTATGTTGCCGTTTTTTGGGTCCGCGTCATATTGAACGATTTATACAGCGCGTCGTCTGCTCAAATCCATGTCAATCAAGCAGGGTGTAAAGTATGACATTCCGGCCCATGTTCATTCACAGTCTTTCTTTAATCACTTTGGTCAAGGTCTCTCATTTCCATCGCATCCAAGCCATTGCTTCATACATCTCGTATCACTCGCACCAGGGACTTGTATTGCTCTCCATCAGGATTAGTGCCAAGCTTTCGCTTTCTGTCCCACCATCAACTTTGGTACAGAGATGTCCCGATTCCGATTGAATCCTGGCAGGGTTTTACTCGAATTATGTCTTCTGACTCACAGATGATGTTGTGCAGGCGGAAAAGTATGCTGAGCAGATAATGGGGGCAGTGCGTTGATCATCGAATCCTCAGGAGTCACTTGAACAGGCTGTTCGTTTGGCTGCCCGCGATCTTGTCATCCAAAGCACCAAAATTTATCGACCATACCCTAACATCTCCTTTTCGGGGTGAGGAAGCAATTCAAGACTCGCTTGCTCTCGGTGCTCAATGTTTTCACGACACGATACCTTAGGACCCGAGAAGATTTCTTCGCGAGGCAAATTGGGAAGGTGCCGTCCGCTGCTCCGGAGTCATTGCAACTTGAAGACCCTGCAATTCACGTAGTCTACAACGATGGATTAAGGGTGATGGCTACTGTGGATTCGTTGAATGCTAGGTCAGTTAACAGATTCCTTTTTATGCCCACAGTTTTTTCTTAGTATTTCATCTTAGTGTGGTTTCAATACTCAACCATACAATACAGCAATGCGAGTTCGTCGCAACTGCGGAGTCCGACATCCTTGTCAGAAGTCAGGAAAGCTAATACACGTGTATAACATATATCAAGACAGCAGTCTAATTTTGCAAATGAAATTAAAGTGCGTAACACGATAAACAGAGACCAAAAAACTCGATACCCAAAGAAGAAACTATCTGATACGGATTCCCTGGCAGGGAACCCCGGGACGGGATCGTCAAATTTTCGGGAAGCCAGCGAAGAACGATTACGCGTTCAACTGCTTTTTTTTGTGAATAATGTTCGAATATTGAGCGAACGCTTGGATGTTCCAGTGCGAGAGCTCTGACGGGAAACAGACGATGGATCCAATGAAGGTACTACGTTGCTTGCGAAGGTCAGGAATGAAGGAGCTGGAGGTGTGAAGGAGCTCTCAATGAACTCTTTACGTAAGGTCTGCAACTCATCCTCAGCCATGTTGGGTGCACTGGATTCGATCTCGAGAGGCGGTAGTCGCCGTCGGCGAGTGGGTTTTTTGACGACCTGGACATTTCCTCCGGTATGCACTCGCACTGACAAAGTGTCGTCGTATCTCGGGGCGTTCTTCCCAAACGCCTCCATATCACCGAGAAGGATCGATTTGAAGAGGTGTGGCGCACGCCGAGAAGGGCGTGATGGAAGCGAAAGAGCGCTCAACTTTTCATCACCCACACGAGACGAAACAAGGACCCGGTCGTTCAGCGAACCAGAGGAAAACGTTGGGTATGAGTCCACCTCGGGCGATGGGAGGAGGTACCTTGGATCCAAGTCAGAATCAACAGAAGAGCTGACGCTGGGGCGGCGACCATTGCAAAAACTGAAGATGCTCATGCCGTTCCTCGTCGTGTGTTCCGAGTGACATTCTTGACCTCCGAAATCCTCCCAGAATGTCTCCTCTACATCCTTTTCCGCTTTCTCCCTGTCAAGACCATCTAACAGGTGAGCATATTCCATTTCTTCATCGGCATCCCACCAGATACCGCCCTTTCCATCCCTATACACATCAGCTATCCCAACATTCAGTCCTCCAGAGCCGGCAGTGGCCTTGGCCTGTGCCTCCATCACACGTTTGATATGCGACTCTAGACTTCCTCCATCCGCAAACTCCATCATTGCCAATTCGTTTGCTAGAGGCAGAGGAGGTCTGACATGAGCATACTTTGCACGTTTCTGCTTCGCGATGGTCATAGCAGATGGCTGTGATTTGGATCGCGAGTCATCATGAATTTTATTTTTGAGCCGATGGAAAAGCGCGATCCTTCTTGGTTTGGACAGATTGCCAGTGGACAGTGGCGAAGAATGGTCACTTGAATCGAGTCTACTTGGATCAAGTCTACTTGGATTTGTAACCCAGTGCGGATGGAAGTACCTCATGACAGACAAGAGAGATGAGACAGACTCAGGATTCTTCATATATTGATAGGTACCATTTTGAAGCACGCTATTTCACTCAGAAAGAAGAACAGCAACCTTGTTCCTGGTGACTCAATTGACAGTGTGCATATAAGTATTAAGGTGGTGCCAACACTGTAAATGGTTTGGTTGAGGGTGCAATCTAAGGGAGATTGGCGTGCCAAGTGTCCACAATATGGTAAGCCCAAAAGGCAATTGTTGTATTCGAGATGGTATGAAAAGACACTCAATTGTCTTTCTAATCAGAATATAGCAGTGCCAATCATTCAACCATGACTGTAGACGGAAGTGATGAAAAAGTGGAAGAAGCCGGTGAAGACATTGCAGGAGATGACTAGATAGAAAAACACGTATTTCTACTTAGTTTGTGGGTTCATTTTACGAATGCTACATACAAACACCACGAAATTTGCCGGACAGCAACCGTGCCAAATGGGGTATCTGGCAATCCGGACAAACTTGGGCTAAAATTTTGCTAGCCGGACAAAAACACAAAACAAACTGTTCAGCTGGGTGACAATCCGGACACGATCCAGTAAATGGGATCCGGACGTGGTCACCCTTTTGTGGATCAGGCTTTTACCCTAATTATCAGGGGTCCTGTTTTGAGACACATGCCAATGTTGTAATTTTTCTTGCTATTCCATATGTAGGGCCGGGCCGCGGTACGTGTTCCGCGGAACATGTACCGCGGAACATGTACCGCGGTTTGGATTGCCGATCAATATGAAATCCTTCCTCATTCCCCATGGGGACACCTCCTTAGATAGTGATGTACGTACAGTAGATTTCGATGATGGTCAGAGTTAATGTCCTTGTTCGGTTTCTGCTTTGTGACAAAAAATTTGTTTGTGTTACGTTTTACTTCAACTAGTATTCAATGGAATATTATTTCTTCAAGATAAGAGCACACATTTTATATGGCAGGTAGCCTGTGGCGCGTCCGACCAAATACTACTAGTAGATCTTAGATTGAAAGTAGCATCATAATATATTCTGCTGGCAGGAAGACAAGATAAAATCTCTATGTCTTAAAGTTTTTTGCTTCTGCCTTTACTAGTCAATAACCTATCAATAACTCGCTATGAACGCCTTCCCAGTCAGTATCTTTTCATGCATCTGTGACACTGGAAGATCTGTCCATCTGCTCACAAATTTTAGCTCGGAACCCGAGTGTTCTTTTGGACATCCACTGGCAATGTCAAGTATGCCATTATACAGTCCACCAATCGATTACCAGATGTACGTACTGCAAAGACCTTTACACATCTTATAGGAGTTGGAATCACAATCAATTACAGGGAACACAAATTTTGGTTTTAAGGAATGAAGGAGATGGGAACATGATGACGCTTCCGTGAGTGCCAATTTTTTTCTAACTAGCTCATTTATTTATTAGTACTACCCTGGTCATTAGTTTGGTTGGAGTGACAAGAGTTGGAACTTAGAATATTAGTATTCCAGCTAACGACAAAATTTCTTGGACATGCTACAATTCTGTCGTTCTGAGCTGTCATTGTACCATTTGAAGAATATGAGTATTATCCCACCCGATTTGTTTGACCATAGAATTATTTTTTACTCAATTTATCAAATTCTCTCAGAAAACATTAAGTAGTATGTTCCATATCGTCTGGAAAAATTAAGATTACAAAGACCAGGTATTTGGAGAAATGTAGGCTGCTGCATTGGAGGGTGCATCAATGGCGTTTGCACACCAGGTTGAAAATCGTCTTCCGAAGACATGTTGAGGAATCGCCCATAATGAAGTTCGTCTGCAGGAGGAGGGAACGTTTGACTGCCAAATCCATTTGGGGGAAAGGATGGGGGAAAGGGTTGGAGTACGGGGCAACAGGAAACTAATGTCAAGCCGAGTTGAGGTGTCTTCGTGTCTCACAGGATGAGAAAACCATTGTGCCGTCGCGGCAGTAGGTGGCGTTTCAATCTAGTACAGTGGTTGAAATATATTTTCTAAATTCTCTAATTGTGGCGGATTCCCACATACCTGCAGACCTGGATTTGGGCTCAGAGGTCCACTGTAACTTGAATGAGCTGACTCCTGGTGAAGTATCGTCAACAGATTACTCAAATCATTTGAGTTCGCTGCTCACAAACTGCGGTTTGCGTGGGGCCGTCTGCCAGGCGTCATCAGCAACAGTCTCGGGGACAGGCCTTCTGGACTTGGTTCTACCAGAAGTGTTGGTGTGGGGTGTTGACGCATCCACTCGCAGAGAGACCGATTGAGAATTCCAGACCTGTATAGTAGAAACATAATTTTTGTTTTCGAAACCAAAATACGTGGAACAACGTACGTGGTTAATATATTCTATAACAAAAAATTGGGGTTCAGCCAACATCCGTAGAGTGTGGGTTCAAAACGAACCTCAATGTTTGAATTAGGCGACGTGCCTCTGGAGCGAGTTGTCGACGCAGAAACGTTACGAGACGAAGGGGAAGACATCCAAATTTGATAGCCTGAGCCCTAAAAACACATCGAAGTGACTGTCAGTCTTCAGATGATAATGTTCGAGCAAAAAATACAATTTGACATGCAAACACAAGGATGAAAGCTTGTAGCAGACGCAGTGATCGCGTGCATGAGATTCATTATGATGAGTCCCAACATCAACTGCGGCCTCCACTAATTACAACCACAGCCGGTCATTTTGAAGACGTAGAAAATGCGACTCACAGCCTGAGTGTGTTTAAAAAGGATACAATAGTGAGAGCAGATTAGAAAACGATAGCAATAGGACAAAATAGGGTAGACGGATCCTTAGATGATTCTTGCACTGTTGAAAAAATGAATGAGGGGTACGGAACGGATGATTGCAAACGGAGGCAATTATGGAATATGTTACTGCATGTTGGGCGGCATCTTGAAAAGTTGACAAATGTATGTAGAGAAATAAATAATCTCCAATTACGGCTTGTGAATACATAGATAATGTACCATATATACATACCTGTGTATATACAGCATTCAAAAATAAATCCTTTTTGTCCACAATTCAGGGAGCGATATTGTATTCGAGTCTACTAGTAAAAAACTGACTCTGTATTGTATATAGCACCAATTGCTGTCAATATTGTAATTAGCGACAGTGATTGTACAAATACTGTATTTCCAAGTAATTACAATAAGGAGGTGTCCCCATTTGAATGTGGCCAAATCAGGAACTTGAAGGATTGATCCGTCGACCTGAGGCCCGCGGTCCGCGGCATGAAACTTTAATTGCTCCCAACATTTGGCATGTCTCTTAAAGACCTCAGGATAAATTGTATAACCCTTTCCATATCATTCAAAACATCATAACGGGTCTTCAAAGAGTCACATTTTCCAAGATCAAGATCCGCACCTGTGTTTAGTATAAAGCAACGCGTCGCTGAGCAGAATTTAGATTTCCGTAAACTGAATGGTAAGCTTCAAGTTTGCACTCGTTTTCAGTTTTTTACATTGCCCGAAATCTCTGCCAGGGTGTAACAATTAAAACTCTTGTGCCAGGCGATAATAGAAATTTTCCCAAGAAAGGGGGCACGTGCATTCAACTAACTCTTTTTAGTTTTTCTGTAGTGACCATATTTTTATTAGACAAAGTAACAACACACTACGTGGGGACATTGGTGGACGGTACTAAATTTGACTCCAGTAGAGACAGGTATTTCATCACTCGTGACTCCATTTTGAGCATTAATATTATTATCCGCTCCAGAGGATTTCCTTTTCAAGTAGAAATTGGAGTTGGGAAAGTTATCAAGGGTTGGGATGAAGGTCTGTTTTTTTTTTTTTGACTTATGCGCAGTACGCAGTGTTTCTGTTTCCTCATTGAATAGGTGTGTCAAAGTTGTCTGTTGGACAAAAGGCCATCTTGACCGCTAGTCCAGATTATGTGAGTTTCTATGTCGAATGCTTCTGGAATTCAATGTCACTTCTATTTGTTAGGGATATGGATCGAGGGGCTTTCACCCTTCCATTCCACCAAATTCTGCACTTATATTCGAGGTAGAATTATTGAAAATCAATTAGTTCAAACTTTGCTGCTTTCTGCTTTTCATCATCATTCATGTTGTAGCTATTGGACTCCACCGCCAAATTGTGTCTTCCACTTCGAAGACCGATATTGGACAATGTCGTTCTCAACACATTTGGCTAAGACATTGTGTATTCCAGGTACTCTTCATAGTCATTCAGATGCCAGTGCTGGTGGCCCTGGGTGGCCACCTCTAACACAGACGAAAGTGAGTTCACTCGTCCAATCCTTCAAGTTTTAAAGGATCAGAACATCATCAAGGATTGGAACGTCGACACTTTACATTACACTCATCGACACTTAAACACCTTACGAAATTTAGCCTTCCTGACTTCTGACAGGGATGTTGGACTCCGCAGTTGTGACGAACTTGCATTGCTGTATTGTATGGTTGAGTATTGAAACCACACTAAGATGAAATAAGAAAAAGATGTAGGCATAAAAAGGAATCTGTTAACTGACCTGTCTGAACAGCGGGCCATGAATGGAGAAAGGGAGGGCAGACCACCAAATATGGTTGTCAAACCCGGCGAATAGGTGTAAAAAAACTCGCTGGGGCATTTTGCCATTTTGCCTTCTCAAATACTTTCCGTAGGCCACAAATCTCAATGGCCAAATGTGGTCATAATGATTGCGAACCGAAAGACGAATGATTCACGAAAGGCGTTGACCTCAGGCTGCCGCTTACACTCATGGCATCTCTGTTCACTAACCCTCTCCGTGTGCCGCGTGATGGGGAGTTTGTGTGGATATGTGCCCGCCGCACGCAAGAATCCTGACGCCGAGCTCAAACATCAACGCACAATAGCGAAAATCTAGGTTAATAGGTTCATCACATTAACTTGAACTGGGAAACTTAAATTCATAACCCCTCGCCATGTTGAGGAGAATAATCATTCCTTGTTGTCATAAAAAACACAAACGTACCGTCGCAACGTGGAGCGGAATAACAGATATAAGCCTTGTGAAAGACGAGGAGAATAAACGACGGGGACAAATTGAAAGCCTATAAGTTTTTTTTTGAAGGAGTCTGGACCATTTCATAAAGTAATAGTAGTACACGATTTGACTCGCAAACGTAGTGTCGATAAAATACTGGAGGTGGCTTAACATAGATAAATGGAAAGGCGGTAACAACATAGGACAGACTACTATGATACAGAGCCAGAAAAGCAAAGTTCAATGTTTGAGCATTATCTTGAACAGCCATTTATCGTACACGATGGGAGTTCTCAACAGGGCGTTAAGGAACGTTCGCCACGCAGACGCCCGGCAAGAGCAAGGTCCTTGGGCTGGATGGTGACACGCTTAGCATGGATGGCAGCCAAATTAGTATCTTCAAAGAGTGACACGAGGTAGGCCTCAGCAGCCTCTTGAAGTGCCATGACGGCGGAGGATTGGAAGCCTAGATCGGTCTTGAAGTCTTGAGCGATTTCACGGACGAGGCGTTGGAAAGGGAGCTTGCAGATAAGCTCGGTCGACTTCTGGTAACGCCTGATTTCACGAAGAGCGACGGTACCGGGACGGAACCTGTGAGGCTTCTTGACACCACCAGTAGTAGTCTGAGCAGTCTTCCTAGCGGCCTTGGTAGCGAGTGTCTTGCGAGGAGCTTTGCCTCCGGTCGATTTGTGGGCAGTTTGCTTAGTGCGAGGGTAATAACTAACCAGACATTGGAACCCTCACAAATATAATAAAGCTACACCCGCTATGCCGCGTGAGGGGGAGTCTGCAGAGGAACACACTGCAACCGACGACGATCCTGGTGGAAATGTGGGGTAGCAGCAATTGTTCATTTTAGAAAAGGACTCTTGCTATTTATGCCCATCATACATTGAGAATCAGGTTTTCAACCGCAATAACGTACCATTGTCCTTCCAGATAAATTTGTGATTGTTCGCTCTTGACAGGGAACTTCGACGACCCTATCACCCTCCCAGTGCTGCCCGAACGTTTCGATTTCTGTGCCCTCCGGAGACTCGTCCCCTGGACTCATAGAGCTTCGTAATTGTGAGAGTGGCCAGGGAGAAGGTATAACTCTAAAAGCCGAATGACTTGTAAAATTTCCTGACAACTAAGACACTTTTGACACTCACGTAGAGGGAATATATCTAGATTCTGGACGGCGAAACATATTGTTCATTGTCCACAAGTAAAATTTCGATGAGTCCTGTAGAAAAGGGGCTTGCAATCAAGCCCCAGCAAATCGTCTTCCTTGCCAGAATCACCAGACGAGACCGAAAGTCGGCGTGCAGGTGGAAGCTTGTCTCCGAGAGCAATCGCCAGTGTTGGAGGCGGAGAAAGTTTTCCTGCACCAAAAGGTTTCTGTTCTGTCATCACGGGAGAAGACCCGTAACTACCGTCAGTTCGGCTTGGTATTGGAAGCGTAGAAACGGGTTCTTGAGTCGAGAATGGTCGAGCGAGGAGAGGTGGCGATGAAGTAGGTTTCGTTGAAGACAGTTATTGTTAAGCGAAACAGAAAGTCCATATCGAGGGGGAGGAGGGGCTATCGCCCACAAACGTTGTACGCCGCGGTAGAGATGAATTGGCGTTACCAGTACGTTGCGGTAGAGATGAATTGGCGTTACCACTACAAGAGTTGTGACTATGATAATCGAGTACTTTGGCCCGTCTTTAGCGATGATACTCTTGTCCTATATTCCTCATCGACAATGCCAGAAGAATCTTCAGGGCTCCCTGGAAGAGAAATAGATAGGGGAGAAGAGGGACGTCGAGGTATGATGGGTGATGAACTGATGGAACGGGGAGGACGTAGTCGCTGACTTTAAGGTTTGGCACTGATTTCGTTAATCAGCTGCAGTCCAAAAGTTAGACTTCAAAAGAACGCACAATTTGCTACGCAAGGCAGACAAGGTGGTAAATCCAGATCCTTCAATTAATTCTGATTTCAGAGGTGGGATGAGAACAGGACGAAGCGCCGGAGAAAGCGATATGATGGCGCTGAAGACGACGATGGAGATGGGGCGGGACACTGGCACCTGCTTTCGCGCTGCGCAACACACCCCCATCTACAAAAAGGATTTATTTTTGAATGCAGTATATACACAGGTATGTATATATGGTACATTATCTATGTATTCACAAGCCGTAATTGGCAGCGATGTCATGACTGCAGTCTGACTGAGTCATGCGCCGACTTGAGTCGCGCCGACTAAATTAGTCGGACTAGTCATGGTTTGTGGGAAAGCGTCCGAAATAAGTAAGTGGCTCCGCCGAAACTTTCATATCAAGTTCGATCAAGTACTAGGTTATATACAAAAAAATTTAAGTTAAATTTAAGTTCCCGCCTGCTATCTAGTATCGGGACAGTATCTATCTGGTTGGAGCACAGGATCTCGTAGGCTTCCATCTAGATTTTTAATCCCCAGAAGTAATCCGTGCCAGTGGAAGGTGAATTTCGGTGTTTGGAAAATGAAGAGCAGCTTCAGAGGGGTGGTCGTCTGTATCTGAGACTGAGTGCCAAGTTGAAATCAGATATCTGAAATCTTATCTAATCCAAAGATCTGACTTTCCTGACTACTAGTCAAAAGTCAGTGCGCCTTGCGTGACTGTGTTGACTTGACTAGTGTGACCCGGGGTCAGACCGACTTGTACAACACTGGTATGCATTGACCAGTGTTTGAACGACAACGACGAGAATCCGATGGAATTAATTTGACAGTGCTGAAGATTGTGAGCGAGAGCTTGGCGCCTGGACAAAGCAGATGGTATCCTTGAAATAAGTCTGGATCAGTCTTGAAGAATGCACCTGATACGAAGAGAAACAAGAGGAGATGTAACACTAACAGACACAAAACCACTAGCACGTAACAGTACACGTGACAAATTGTTACGCAAAGTGCAAAAGTTATGATAAGTTGTGGTATGTGCGTATAGACATTTTAGAGGAATCGTAAACGTTCGGTCTCAGAATGCGATCTCGAACGCGTGATAGTCACATCGTTCTAGGCTGGAGTATCGGTGTGTGAGTGATCGCTTGGTACAGGTATCGGCAGGCCTGCTGGACGAGTCGACGAGGTGAGATTTGAATTACTGTTGGATGGTCGAAGATGAGGATGAGGGAGGGGTTTAGGTCGGTGACCATGAGAAGCCAAAGATGAAGGCGATGAGCTTGATGGTTCCGAAACAGATGTGGGTAATGAAGTCGAATGGCCATTCGTGTCTGCACGAGTTGAAGAGCGTATAGAGGGTCTGCGAATACGGGTAGGCTGAGGACCCTCTTGCGTCGTTGAGGTGGTTGGAGTTGAAGTGTTGCTTTCATAGACGTCATCCTTGTCCTGATCTTTTTCTTTAGCCTTCTCTTTCTCCCTCTCTTTTCTCGGGCTAGGACTAGGGGGAGGGCTATGATCTGCAACAGCCTCTGGATGCTTCTCAGCTCTTTTCTCGTTTTCGTCGAAATCGAAGATCTTTGCAAAGTTAAGCCCAACTTTTGGCGACACGTCGAAAAATTTGGCAAGTTCAGAAGGTAGGGGTGTAGAGAGCGTTTCCCCCGTGGTGGTGAGGACAGCACCCTTCATAGCAGAAGGAAAATAATTGGTATAGGTAGGACGCGTTATAAATGTCTCGAGCGCCATGATTCGGATGGGTGTTGGTAGTTGGGTAGGTAAAGGCTGAACATCGGCCTTCTGACGACGTTGAGGTTTCGCTTGTGTGCTACGTGAATCCAAATGTTCTTGACCTCCTCCAAAGGATTCTTGTTTTTTTGTGCTGAGTACGAAATGTATAATTGTCAATGGATGAACGCAAATGCTGAGCGAGACGTTACCTTTCATGATACTTTGTTCTGCCCTCTGAATATCTGCCTCTAGTTCCTCTCTCATCTCCTCCAATCGTGCTTCTTCGTCCTTCAGTTCGACTTCTCTTTGATTGACCCATTCTGCCTGCTCTTGCACTAACCTGTGACAGTTCTCCCTTTTAACCCACGCTTCACAGACCTCCTCCTCGCGTCGTCTGACAGCTTCCATAATCTCTTCTTCGCGTTTGGTCATAGATGCGGCAACCTCTTCCTCCCGTTTCATGACAAGCACCCGTAGGTCATCCTCTTGGTGCCCCAAGGCTCGTTTGACAGCCATTTCTACATCATGTCGGGAGAAGTGATGAGCTTGTTAAAACTGCTCGACCATTTTCTTGAGACTCGCAATTTCTTGATCCTTCTCAATGTGCTTGTTCACGGCTCGTAATATCCCGTTCACGGTTTGCAACTGCATTTCTATGACTCTTACCTATGTCAAACCTAGGGTTGAATATAAATGTCAGACAGCGTTCGTATTTCCAAAACACTGCTTACATCTTTGCGGCCGCCTCTGCCACCTTATGGATAGTTTCTATTCTTTCATGTTGAAGAAGTTGAGTGGCAGACGGACGCATAGCAGGCTAAAAGCCTTAAGACGACAAGTCGACAACGAGCGAAATGAGTGAAATCAGATTCAGATTGAGCATCGATTTAATGGCAGAAGAAAGACTCTGAGAATATCCCCGCGGAAGCGGCGGGATACGGCTGTTGCTACAGATGGAAACAATTATACGATGAAGCTTTGTCGTCATTGAGAAACTAACCGAATAAATATACTAAGTTCAGATTGGGTTTTCGCTTCGTGGAAAGGAGGTTTCTGAGCGCAAAGCTCATAAATAAGGCAGCCCAAGGACCAACTATGTCAACAAGAGCAAAAAAGGACTGAAGGCTAAAAGACAAGTACCCCAACATATGTATTGGCAAAACTTGCCTGTGAAAGGGTTTTTGAGAGGCCAAAATCGCCAAGCTTTATAGTGTTATTTTCGTCAAGAAAGACTGAAAGAGAATTGGTGGTTCAAGAAAGACGCAAAGAGCATGAGACACACCATTATCAGGTTTCAGATCCCGGTGAAGAATTTGTGCTCTCCTCGAGTTCCCGTCGCAATCGCCAGGTGGTGGATTTGATATAGAGCCGCTTCCGGATCTTTGGTGGGTATTTGGATGATGGCAATGTTGTAACGCTCGGAGAATTTGGTAGAAGTAGTTCCAGATCGTGTCTTCCGGTATCAGCCGTTTTTGTTTCGTTAATAATGGTGGAAAGGTCGCCCCCACCACAGTATTCTATAAGAATATAAAGAATTCAGCGTCTCTATCAATGTGACGATTGTGATAGCATACAATGTGGTCATGATGAAGATCTTTGAGAATATTTCTGAAACGGAGGAACTTCAACAATCTCTCTCATGGAAGACGGGTTTTGACATACACTTCTGCAACAATCTGCTTCCTGTCCCATTCACTCATTCAGTCGAAATTGAGCTCCTTACGAGCGAATGTCTGGTAAAACATATGAGAGCGTCTACAGACATTATGGCGGCATTGAAACGCACGACTCCATCTGAACTTTACGAATTACTAGTATTCCAAAGGAGCCATTTCCAATGACATCCAGAGGCTCGCATGCTTCTATGAAGGACGTGGACGACATTAAACAGAAAATGGGTATGCTTAACAAATGAATATAGACATCAGCAAACTGATCATGTTCGTGTATTGCACTGTGGACTATACTTTGTAATACTAATACTTTGCCTTTACTTTGTAATACTTTGCAATACTTTGTTCATAAATTCTTAAATTTCACAAAATAAAGGTCCACAATGCAATACACAAACATGATCGGTTTGCTGATGGAACAGTCGAGAATGCTTCCAGCCTGGAACTGTTTTCCATGGTGTCCCCAAGCCTCACATCGATGGCTTGTGAGTGCCAATTTTCTTTATCTGAATAATGCTGTTGACATCCACCCAGTTCCACAAGGTGCAAGGTAGAATAATTCCTGATCAATTATTTAAATCTATATCGGCTGCAGGTAAAATTAAATTTTGAATAATTTGTCATTAATTATTTTAAAAAATCCTTTCCTTTTGGGGTCATCAGTGAGCCAAAAACAGTAATTCAGGCGGATAATAATTAAATAATTCAGGGTAAATTATCTTAACCTACAGCCAAATAAATTTAGAATATATCTTAAATAATTGGATGGAAATTATTTTAGCCTGCATGATGTGATGATGTACTGTTATGGTCTAGCCCCTCGTGAAATTGGACATTGCAAACACACTCCGGGACAAGCCCTCAGTGATTAGGGCCTCTGGGTCGGTACATAAGTATGCTTCTTGTTCTTGTGCCATTGTACAGACTCAGTGAGAGTTGCTTCACGAATCACCATCTTCAATGGGGTTGGTTATGAAATCCCTGAAAGTAATGACAGCGGTTTGCACCGTTCATTGCAGTGTTGCGCAGTCACTGCAGTTCGAACAAGTAGTTATGACTCTGCAAGTCTTGAATGATATAAAATCTTGGATATGTGACGTCGTCCCTCCCAATCGTCTATATCTTCTTCTTCCATCTGGCCCTTCATGCCTCATAGATGCCTGGCTAAGAGTATGCCATCCCTGCTGCAAGTGATAGATGTCCTCGAAAACGGTACCGAGAGACAGTGCATATTTTTTTACTATACCATGACGCATGGTCAAACTGATCCTTTTACTCTTAGACAAAAAGTGCTTCTTGCTCCATTTCTGACTGCTGCGCGGATGATCCCTCTCCATATTGATATCTGGCACAACATAGAACAAATTTTTTTAGCAGGGATCTCTGGTAATGAGAGTGAGAATGAAGCAGAAAGGTACACTTCCCATCCTCTGCTTTTAGCATACTGTAATTTTCTTCAGTGGATATATCACCCGTGAAAAGGAGCTTTATGCACGGATTCTTGACATGATCCCAATCCTGACACCTGTAATTGAAGGGTGCACTGATAATGAACAAGCTTTTGTTTGGTTTGTGAAATTGGTACGCATATATCCACATTTTCCTATATATATATGATTCAAAGTGATCACTGCTAGATTAGTGAGAGTGTGCTCAACTCACGCACCAGCGATATGCATACAGTCAAAGAAAAGGTTCTTCTCTATGTCCCAGCAACAACACAGTTGATGCGTCTGAAACTTGATTTGGCCATGAGCACAGATCAAAAGGTTAAATGTGGATGGAATGATCCACAGTGCACATCTCTTCTGATCCCTCCAAGGTTTCAAAATGAGTTTTTTGCTGGTCCCTTGTATTTTCTTCTCTCTCTTTGACTTGTACATTCTAACTTTGATTTAGGGCTTTTATCATTTCTTTATGCCAATGCTTCAAAGTTTGATCAGAACAAGCCTCACCGCGGTCTTCTGAGGGGACCAGTACTCGTCTGCGTAAGTTTTTTTTGGATACTTTGATACTTATTACAATTCGATTGATATTTAGGTTTTTTAGTGCATTTTCACTGGCCCAAGCACTGCAATGCAGAAGGATGCCCGAAACCCTACTAAGTCGCAGGCCGAGATCCACAAGATCAGCTCGGTTGAGCCATTTAGCATAGTTTATGTCACCATCCTTGTGAGATTTTAGGTTTTCTTTTTAAGTTTCTGATAACCCTCGTTCTGGTATCATGCCAGACCCAACAGGCCTTTTTATCAACTGCATGGGGTCCGAAGGATTTTCACTTCGATTATAAATTGTTTACCAAGCAACTTCTTGGTCTTTTTAAGGATGAAGACAATCCATGGGTGAAGAATCTCCTTAAGTGGTGGAATGAGTATGTCATGGTGGTTGTTTTCTTCATGGCAGTTTGCTCAACACTTTCACTAGACAATCTGTTTCAGAAAGGTCAAGGGTAATGCCTTTGATGACATTGATGACTCCAAGAATGACAAAAATGCTGTCTCAATTAGAGATTGTCATGGGTAACCCCTGGGTATCTCAGGCAAACCCATACCCATACCCACAGAAACCCACACCCATGGTCATGGGTATGGGTTTCCATGGGTATGGGTATGGGTTTCTATGGGTTTCATGGGTACAAAAACCCATGT
>QDKV01005121.1_pt1 | contig 28616 bp, 31 predicted proteins | sample 1861101 | NCBI WGS metagenome assembly QDKV01 (sample SAMN04275158, study PRJNA302643) | Fungus metagenome, whole genome shotgun sequencing project. | isolation source: fruitbody | host: Mallocybe terrigena | place: Sweden | collected 2013 | reverse complement strand
TTCAGCACTTTAAACATTTAATTACCAATTGGATACAAATATAAATGGCATTAAAATATTGGAAACCCCGAAGTGTCTAGCGTGGCGCACAGCCGTCGTCATGTCTTTCCTTCCTTCCCACGAACATCCTTTAAAATATTCGCAATCGTCTCTGCTTTATCGCCATCGTAACTTGCGAAGTCTCTAACACAATGGCTGAGCCTCTTCCATTATATGTCCGGGATCAAGTACCCCAGAGCCCGTTCGACATGCTGCTGACGAGAATAACCGTACCCATATCCACCACACATCCTGATGCTCACACAATTCTCCAAAGTTTCGTTGAGGGCCAGAAGGCGCCAGCGTACAACGGACCAGAGAAATCAAAGTCGTGCGAACCAATCGACCACTACCCGCTTGTTGAAGCAGGCTCTATCACTGATGATCTGACATGTGTGAAGCAGCAAATCGTCAAGGAGTTATTTAATGCCATTCGGAGACAAGATGCTGAAGCCATCGCATTGTTAATCCAACATAACCTAGTCACGGCCAATACCACCAGTGAATCTGGTCAAACCCCTTTATTGGAAGCCATATCAACGAAAAACATCACAATAGTCAAAGAAGTTCTCGATTTGGGGGCAGATTGCAACAAGTTCGGCGTGGTGGTAAGTGATCATTCAGACCCATCTATAGCTAATGCCAACTCGCACAGTTCTGTGACGGCTCGGGAGGCCAAGCTCACAGGTGGTGGAGCAAAGAAACACGCACCCCATTAATGTTCGCTGCAAGTACAGGCTCTCTCCCCATCGTAAAGCTCCTCTTTGAGCCCCCTTATTCCGCCAACGACGCTCTTGTTGCTCCAGATGGTCAAATAGCTCTGCGCCTCGCTGCTGAGAACGACCACCGTGCCATAGTAGACTACCTCCCTTCCCGCCGTGCTGGGGGCTACCTTCGCTTCAAAACGCATAATGCCCGCAGCATTGAAAAAATAAAGAAAACTCTCCGCCAAATTGCGAAAGTCATTAAATTCTTCGTATGGCATTTGCCCAAGTTTTTTGTCTGGGATGTTCCGAAGCATTTGATTGTGTTACCTGTGGTGGAGGGTTGTAAATGGTGTTGGGCGAACAGAAGGAAAATTGGGCCTTGGTGCAAGCATCAGTTCACTGAGATGCCGAAGAGGGTTGCTAAGTTTGGGAAAGCAGCTTGGAAGGCGGCAAAGAAGGTTCCGAAGGCAGTTTGGAAGGCAGCTAAGAGGACTCCAAAGGTAATTTGGAAGGTGATCAAGAAGGTTTCGGAAGCCGTTAGGGAGATGGGGAAGGCGTTGTGGAAGTTACTCACAGTGCGCATTCCGAATGCAATTCATATTGCTCTGAAGTGGACCTGGGAAGGAATCAGCTCGCTTGCACGGGCGATTGGTAATACTTTCCTCAGGTTCGTTTCATTCCTGCATACCGTTTTCGAGGCAATCATTACGTTCTTGCGTAACGTGACGCTGAGGGATATATGGAATGCGTTCTACGATTTCCTGCGAGCTGTATTTGTCACCATTCCTAAAATCCTTTGGTCCTGGATACAGAACTTTGGGGAGGCATCTTACAGAGTTATGAAGGCCCTCTTGGGTTGTTTTGGGGAATTGTTGTGGTGCATTGCCGTCGCGTTGATGGACTTGGTGGTTTATTTCCCAAAAAAGTTCGGGATTATTCTGCTAAGTGTTGCAAGCTCCTTTGCCAAGATCTTTTCTGAAATAAGAGTTTGGATCAGTCCAAAGGCGTTGTAAAACTTTTAGTTATTTATCAATGCTCAAAACTATTTGGTTATCAGATTTAGTTCCACGTTCGTGTCTAATGAGGAACCCGAATTGCTATTTAATAACCGTTACCCCCATGCGAGTGATATCGATTAAACGAACACAAACTCTCAGAATCCTTCCTGTATGCGGACAACACCATGGACGAGGGCAAAATGGACATGGGTGATATTCCAACATCTAATGCTAGTAGTGGCGCTGTACTAGCGAGCACAAATAGATCGTTTCTTGGACGCCGACGATTCAGCACTGCATCCGTCCTCACTCTTGCGAGCCTGAATTCTGTACTCCCTCAGTATGCGGCTACTGATGATACTGAGAGGGTTTGGGAAGATCCGCCAGTGTATTTACCTTTAGATGTTGGTAATGCAGAGTCATCATCCTCGCGAAGTGGTCTACATTCTACCTCTACCTCATCCTCTCCTAATAGTTCGATCTTGCCAAAGCGATACTCCTTTATCAACCCTCGACATTCCACCATACTTTCGTGTCCTAATCCTGTTGTGGAGTCCAGTGCGCCCGTCACCTCACATTCCCAGCACGAATTTCAATATTCGTATCCAATCAAGTCCAACAAGCCGTGGGCGACATTACATTTGTACACGCGCGATGCGATACCCGGAAATCCTAGACCTTCGAAAAGCCAACCCAAGGTGCCGTGTTTCTGGAGTTGCGATCCTGTTGCGGGCATGCTTCAGCTCGACTTTGATAGCCCTCAGACGATCCAACAGATCATCATTATGGTGCGTCCCGCTACTTATTTTTTTTACTTGGCAATGGATGGATTGCTGATGACGACACCATTAGTTGAAAGGGAAGATCATGACCTCTTCTCTCGACGGAGGATCTTTACAGTTCATAAATCATGAATTCACTCTCTGGGATAAGTCGTTTGGGGATCCGCATCGTCAGCCCAACATGTCATTGTCAGAGAGCCCGTCGAAAGGCAACTTTGACGGGAAATTCATTGGAAAATGCTCCCTCCCGTTTTCCTTTCCCTTTCCTACTCACGTTGACCTTTTAACAAAATCTGCTATTCTTCCGACTATCAATTCTTCATCCCCCACATCACCACACAGATACGAACTGAGTCCTATTGATATGTCTCCGCCTTCTTCACCCGATGCAACTCCGGAGAAAGCGAAAGGGAAGAAAAAAAGGAGATCTTCCTGGACCTTTGGCTTTATGTCTGGCTCGGCAGAAGCTAACGAGAGTTCCTCTTCTTGTGACCACCAACCTAGCAAGCCGTCATATCGTATATCCCATCAAACAGCCAATTGGACGGCGCTTCGTACGACTGCTTCCCCTATACCACAAACTTTTATGGAAAGAGGCGTCACTGCTTCTGTAGGGTATGAAATTTCGGCGCTCTTTGTTCATGGCAGATTCAAATCTGATAAAAGGCGAGTCTTATGCAGACCAAAAAACCGACGAAGGGCTGAATTTTCGTGATAGGATAAAAACCAATATTTCTTACTTGCCGGGTGTGCAACCACTCCCCGCTTCACTGAGACGGCAGCAAGCATACGAAGCAGGCGCCTTGATCCCAGGGCCAAGTAGTGATCCAGATGGTTGGTTTGCCTTTCCTAAGACTACAATCCATGGAATGTTTAATTACAGTGGGGAAAAGCGCCTAATTGAAATCACTTGCGCCGTAAGTGTTACTTTATCTTTGTTCTATAAATATTGACGATTCCTAATTGAAGTTGTATATAGCCAACCCAGTAAGATTTATTTAGTTCTTCAAAGGAGCATGTGACAAAAGTATTCCAGTTATCGTACACCAGAGGATCTGTTATACCGTGCTTCCTCACACTGACAAGCGAGGATGCGGAAGCTCTCCAACATCTTTCTACGCCAAAAATACAAGCCGTCAAGCTTTTGCGTCGCTTACATCACTATTTCGTCCCCGAATATCAGGACCCTTTTGAAGAGAGCCAGGCTTACAGTTCCCTTCCGGTTGCTTTTTTCAATCCGGGTGCCGCACCCCTGGGCAAGAACACAGACCTGAAGATTATAAATCATGATGTGGCTACAGCTGTCTGGTGGTTGCCTTCGAAGGATATCCGGCAAGAAACGCACATCAGGCATTTGGAAGGGGAGATACATCTTAGTGCTGATTTGCAACCCAGTTGCGGCTGTGTGATCTTCTCAATTGAGGTGCGTCTTACCCGACTTTGGGGGACGACTAGCAAACCTGATGTCTCAATAGTACTTTGTTGAAATATTTCCACTTGAGTCTCCGGATTTTAAACCAGATTTGCAACCGAACCTGGCAACAGGAAACGGAGATGCTCAACAAGATGCCATCGCTTCATCGCTAGTGGAAATCACCACCTTATACCGACTCGACGAACCTATACCAGTTGCAATTAGCCAGCAGCCTACGGCAAAAATGCGACGCATTCCTTCCAACACAATTCTGGAACAAATCGAACAAGAATGAAGGGTATATAAAATGTTGTATCATTTTGTACTATATGGTAATATTGCCTCTCCGTCTTGCGTCGTGCGCTTCGACTTGGACTCTACGCTTGGGTCAGGTCAGGAGATTCTTTCGGTCTGTTTTTTGGTCCCAACCATCACATATGTTTAAATTTCATTGCCTTGAAATGCAGCGGGTATCGCAATACGACTTCTTTGATACTTCAAATACATGTCCTTGAGATCTGTCAGGATACACTTAGACTTTTGTTTTTTTGTTTTTGGGCCTCTTTTACTCCTGCAAGACCGTGGCATCTGGCCATGAACTCTGGTTGTGAACAAGAGGATAACTGCACAATACTGGAAGGAAATTGAGTGTCACTGAATTACTGATTTGAAGAAATAGATTTATAGAATAAGGATATTTAACAGCAGGAAATATTGTCAAGGAAAGGTCACTCCTGCCGCCCTCATGAGATCGGCCACTTCGATATCTGTCAAGAGATTGAGTGTTTGCATTGTTTGCATTACAAGGAAACGCACGATCTTCAGTGTTTTGCATACGAGATGCAAATGAGCAAGAGTTGCCTGAAAGGAAAAGGTCAATGGAATATCGACGGAGTAGATAGGTCGGTGACTGACCTGGACCAAAGATAAAGTCGCCCCCCAATTGCTTAATATTGCCTTGCTTCCCAACAAGGCTAGGGTTATGTACTGGACCCCGCTGAAAAGAATAATGAGATTTGTTCATGAACAGTTCACTATTCTTACCCAAATGCTTTGAAAGATGTTTGTCCACGAACCCGTTGTCAAGTAGCTCTTCCGTTGCTGTCCCTCGGGTGTTCTCCCAAGACTCTCAATTGTCATTCCCAATGCACGATATAACGTTCGCGAGGGGTCGGCATAAATATCTCCAGTAAAATTCGTGATATCTACTCATGTTTTAGAAAATTTAGAAGGACTGGGAAATGCCTAAGTACCTGCATAAGTGTCGATCGCAGCCGCTTCGCCACATCCGATGACAACGATTCTTGTTTCCGCATGCTCTAGAGCCTCCTTCGGTACAGCAGCAAGTGCTGTTACATATGTCTTGGTTTTAAATAATTAGTCTCGAATACCAACAAAATTTGATACGGTCCTCAACAGACCTGACATTTCTGAAGATAAGGAATAATATGAACATGACTCTTAGTGAACCACAGGTAATAAAGCCACTTACACCACAGAAAAAATGCCCTGTTTGTAGATCACATACACATAACAATGAACATTTTGAACTATCGTACAACAGGGACACTCACGGATGAAGACGACTACCGTTTTTTGGTTTTCAAAAAGAGAGCCAAACTTGACTTTGTCGCCCTTTGAGTTAAAGATGTCGAATTCAGCTGCGTCCACGACGACCTTCTCAGCTAGAATTGTCGAGTCTGACATTGGTTGTTCAATTGGTTGTTGAGCTTGAACGTTGAAATTTGAAACGTTGAGGGGATTAACAAGAGGTTAGACACGCGGGGTCCTGCTTATAAACCCGTAGGTAGGCAGGTTTGCCCACCTCTCAGTTTGCAACCGACAAGTAATCAACAGATGATGAATGATAAGAACGTCGCTCTCTTTGCGCTCTTTAAACCCTCTATTTCATGTTAAATGCCCGAGAAACACAATGCGGAATGTCCCCGACGAGAAAACCAAGGTTGAAGAATGAGTAACAATATCCCGAATGGGAGATGGTCTTTCGCAATAATCGGGGCCTCACGGAATCTTCCGTCGTGAGCCGTCGGGTCCGGATGCTTCCTTTCTCAGTAATTGTTATGTCTCTCACGAATAGTGGTCCTGAAGCTCAAGATGCGCTCTTCGACAAATCTTCTCTACAGCATGTGCCTCCTACTTTAGCGCATGCCACTATGCGTCTCGAATTCTCCCCGTCCTACGTCCTTGTAGGTGTTTATAGGTTGTTCACAGACAAGAATTTATACAAACCTGCATGGGACAAATGCAGACACGCTGCGAGACGTGGTGCGATAGTCGGTGCAATATGGGTATGTCTTTGTTGCTCAAGACGATGATAATTCATCGTCTGAAGTCACAATAACCAGGCATTCTTAACTTTTTCGATTCAAAGAAAGTTTGTTGACACCTTCCTGTCCAAGTGATTTTACCATCCATTTTTTATGACTTCGAGACTTAAAAACTATCATATTGCAGCTCGCCACGAATTACTGGATTGTCTTCTGACACCATGTTTGGCTACCGAGTCCCATTTAACGTTCACACCTGTGAATGTCTTCCTGTTTGGTGGAGTTGAAACTGAATGTCTCTCAGACGCGGCCATTATGATTGTAGGATCTCAGGTCACTCATATTATGAGGTTCTTTCTCCGACGCAACATTGGTATTGCACGAGATCGGGCATGGGATCAGACGGTAGCCTCTCGTGGTAAAGGACCAGATTTTTGGCAACCATATGTTGAAGAATGGGAGAATCCACCACGCTTGGATGTCGACTCTAAGCCTGACGGGTTTGCGAAGAAGTGGCTTGGTGGTTGGTTTGGCATGTTCGTTATCAAAAACGGTATATTTCACCCGAAGATGTTGCTGTATGTTATTCACCATGTTTGTCTCCTTCAGCTCTGCTTTCTCCATTTCAAATCTATCCCTTTGTTGGCATCGCTGTCTCTGCCTGGTTTCGGGCTCTGGGAACTGCAAACATCTTACATCGACGTGTATGTGACGTATTTATCACCCACCGTAACATCATTAAATAATTATAGTATTTCGAGGCCAAACGCATGACAGAAGAACAAATTGCCATATTTATGACAGAGAGGAAATGGGATTACCGTGGTATCTGATGACTGCACCGTTGTCGCCATTTTTGTTGCTAACTTACTACAAGCTTTTGGTTTTACAGCCGCTCTCCTGGAAAGTCTTCCTATAATCGGGCTTGCGTTCACTATTTCCAATCGCATAGGTGCCGCAATGTGGGCTCACGGTGTGTAGTAAACATTTACTACGGTGAGGAATTGACCTTGAATTTGAAAAGATCTCGAGAAAAGACAGCATTTCATTGCGGAAGAACGTCTACGCGTCCATTTTGATTCTTTGAAGAAAGGCTGATGTGTTTGTGTGATTAATTTTAGTATTCTGGGTGTACTTAGCAGCAAAATGCAATTAATGTTACTTGAGTTCCACTTTTTATCCCTGTTCACATGACTGACGCATTTATGTGCATAGCCACTTGATCAACCCCAAAGGTACAATCGCTACCAGACTCGTCTAGAATACATTTCAAAACTTTGGGGTTCGTCGTGTACCCTGCTTCGCACTTAATATAGATGGCGAAATACTTACTCCGTCTTTCCCGCACCTTCCACGACTTGAGCCACGACATCTTGTGTCCTGCATGAACCTCTTCAAGAAAACTAACGACGCTTCCGTTGGCAACCACTCATTTGTTTCAAACCAGTACCAGGAGAAAGAAGATGACGGAAGTTCGGAAGCAGGTTTAAGGTTCCCTCCGTTATTCATGCTTCCTCCAATGTATAATGGATACACCAGCTATGCCTACCCGGGTTTCAACTATGAAGGTAATGTAGACTACTTTTATCTGTGTTTGTGCTGAATTTCTCCCTTTAGCGGAATATGATTCAGACAAGGAGACAAATCGTCAAAACAAATCAGATTCAGGTTTGTTAGTTCTGCTCAGGGAGTTTGTCATTTCTCATTGGCGTTGTCGTAGCAGTCGTTTTAAGAGAACGCGTTGGAACTTATTTGGACAAAGAAAAGTCTTTTTCAATGGGGGTCCAGGAACAAAGCGTGAGTACTCATACATCGTCAAATCAGTTGTAATGTATGATGTCGGGCAGCATTATCAGAAATTCTATTCGACGGAGATGGCGAAGTCTGGTACTGCGTTGACCGCGGATTCTCAAGGCTCACCACCCAATATCAAAAGTGCGAAGAATCGTGGACAATAAATACCTTAATACTTCTGCTGACGTTTACATTGTTGGGACGCCTTCAGAACCTGTTGTCTCTTCTGATATTACAAGTAAACTTACACCGGTCCTACTCGATGAAAATTCCTGTTTAACATAAGCAAGAATGGTTGAGAAGCGAATTATGTCGTTTTGCCCCTCTTACAGGGGATTCCGTCGTAACGGAATGTATTAGAAAGTTTTCTGACGTATAGATACAACCGTCCGAACATCAGCAAATACAAGCTTACACCTAAATTCAGAACGATAGGGCAGCTCGTCAATTAGACGGATGAGATACTTGAGGTAGAGATGCACATTTAGAGTTCCTTAAGTAGTTGGAACGTGAAGTTATGCAATGTCAGCTTCAAAAAAGTTGTCCAACGAGCAACGAGGGAAAGAGTTCTACGCATCACAGTTCAAACCCGAAAAGGTAAAAGATAAAATTTTGAAAAAATATTTATGTAAATCATTGGAAAAATGTTGCAACATATTTGAAATCGTAAAACCACCAACTCTTTCAACTTTTACAGATTGCCAGTGACTCGGAAAGGCAGTGTGGGCTATGTGGCCGATATATCAACGGAGAATAGTATACTATTACTATACCTATGGTGAGTTTGCATATTTTCCACCATTTCAGACCCGGATTTACAGCCTGTTAGGTATACTCCATAGTCTCCACTTCACTTCTCGTGGCAGAAATCGAACAGTGCCGGCGATAAGATTTATAACATGAGGATCCGGAACATTCGTGGGTTTACTCATTGTTCTCAGAGGCAGTCGCTCAGCAGTTCCTTATTCCAGATACGGCTTCCTTATCCTTCAAGGCGAATTACTTGGCCACCGGATATAACTTAAAAAGCAGATACTGTTGGCTGAACGTATTTATGGCGTAAATTCAAGACCATCAAGAAGTCAGTATTTATTTTGCCACGAGCCTTCAGCATGGCGCCTTATATATCCGGTAGTCGACGGAAAAGTTATAACGGCATCATTGCTCGCCTCGTTTCCTTGATTCCCTACGGGTCCCCTGCTGCACAATGGAGACAGCTCTCTTCAAGAACGTTAACAATCTCAAGATCAAAGGAGGGTCTTTCAATATCAATCAGGGTCCGGCTACATTCAACGATAACAGAACGATCTATAACAATGACCGTAGCCAACATATAACGAATAATGCCCCCGTCCAAAATTATGACAATCGCCAGTATTCTACGAATTATGGGTTTGTTTTAATGGTCGTTTTAATTAACGCATACCAAAGTATGATTTCTTTCACAGAAGCGATCCCTATCAGAGACCTTACAGACAGAGAGAGGCCCAAAGTGAGGTTCTGTAATTCTCCTCACTCGCTAATTTCTTAGTTTATAGGGGACTGGAATGACTTCCAATCGGTTTTTGGTCAGGAGTCTCAGCCATCACCTCACAGTAAGGGTTCACTACCATTGGTTTCATTTTGTCCTCGTTTTCATGGATACCCAGGTGATGGACCTCATTTCGCCCATGGTTCACCTCCGAAGCCCAACAACCCTTTCCATCCACAGCCTTATCTTTCACCTCCTCTGACGCCTCCTGTGTCTCGTCATATGGGCGGCGGCTACTCTGCCACGAATGAACACGATCCATATGCCGATCAAGGGTTTGTGAGCGGTATGTCTTCTTGATCGTTCTCATCTGTGGTTTTTTCATCCATTTGCTTGTAAAGGTCTAATGAACAACAACAACAATTCTCCTCATGTGCCCCGTGCCAAATCAAAGCTGTCGCGCACCCCTGGCACTGATCAATTTTTCAACACATTTGGGTCCCATTCCTATGCACGGGGTGCGGACATTCAAAAGATGACTCCTGGGACGCACCAAGCCTTTAGTGAATTAATGCGAAGTGTTGAACAGGACTGTACTGCTCCTGATTCTGATGACTCTGACGCTGTTGAGAACGAATCATTGACCGATGACATGGCAAATATGGACATTAATGGTGCTAAATTCAAGAAGACGCGTACATCATCAACTGCGCCTCGCATGGAACTTCCCCTTGGAAGTAATCCCGAAACTCCCTCTCATCAGAAAGGTCAAAGAACTTCAAAAAACCCATTCGCAGCGTTTGCAAAAGTCCCTTGGCCCTCTCCGGAATACACTCCTCACCCTTTCGTGGACACGGGGGATGGATCATTCCCTGGTCTCCAACCTGTTTCTACCTTCAATGTTGATAATCGTGCCTACACGACAAATATTAATAGCAACAACACAAACAACACGAAAATTCAAGATTCTTACAACGACGACTCAACTACAACTACAAAGATATCTAAGGGTGGAAGTCGTAAGCTCATTTTCGATTAATATTATTCACAATTGTTCAATTGTTTCTTTTAATTAGGGTGGCGAAAGTGATTTGGTTTTCTCTGGTTGATTGTAACGTGATCCTTGTTCTGCTCTGGGAGACAACACCTTATACCCGATATATCAGATCAGTATTAATACGTTGATATGTCATTCGTTATCAGGTTCATTACGGATGTCAATCATTGCTGCTCTTCCTTCCGTTAGTGAGCGGATAGGTCATTTCTTGTTCATCCCGTAGCCAACTCCCTGTCGTTCGGTGCAAGCCCTTTTTTTTCTCAAATTTCTTGGCGCATTCTTGAACCATTCGCCAAAGCTTCTGGGTGTAGACACCAGTGTGGGTCGTTCGGCTTCTTCATGTCTAGTAACGCATAATTGCTTCACCATAACTTATTAACGATGGAATTTGTAAAACGGGGAACAACGAAACGGAACGCATCGAACGCTATTGCTATCACCAACAGACTAGAAGGTTCAAAGGTCGTCCTTGACGCTTTGGAAAGAACTAAGAGTGACAGGGATATTGCGTTCTTGAAGCCTGCTGCAGAGAGCGCGATTGCCATATTGTATTCGATTCGCGTGAGTATTATCCTGAAACGTTTTGGGCGTACTGATTTTGCCTTGTCAGGCAATACGGGAAGGAGAGGTTGATGATGATTTTGCTGGACTTGCGCTGGATGCTTGTGGCCTCGTCTTCATTCTAATCAACGAATGTTACAAAATTCTCCAAGTCAGCGATCAAATACCAGAGAGGTTTACGAGGGGTTCCGATGAGCTAGCTACGTCAGTGCTCCTCGGATGAATCTCTGTTCTAGTAAGCTCATAATTTTTCCAGTTACTTGAGGGACGAAGTGTACGTCTTTGTCCAGAAGAAAATTAAGAGGGGAATTCTTAAGAAGCACCTTATGCAAGCGGCGGATGATGAGAAGGTCGTGACATCTCGCGACACATTGAGGAAGTGGACGACGAAGCTTGAGGTATGAGCCTACCGTTTTTCATAGTCTGAAAATCTATCACTACACTAGATTCAAACCGGCCCTTCCATTCACGATACTGTCGAGACAATTATTAGTGAAAAGGTCTCGAAACACGACCAAGATGCTCAGGCGATCCGCTACGCCAGAGACGCAGACAAGTTGCGTCAGTCTCAGGAACAGAATCAAAGCCCCGTTCAAAGACTGACTAATTCCCCTTCAACAATGCATTCTACTCCCAACGAGAGTATTATGCAACCAAGCGCTAAAGTTGAGAAACTTTTACCAGAAATCAAAATCATCGACACCGCAGAGAGCTTCGAAGATAAAAGTGGAAACGCTGAGTTGGTTGAATCGCAGGCGATAGGCAATGGATTGGAGTTAATGTCATTGGCAGAGAAAGAGAACGATATGAGACAAAGAAAAAAGGAGATGGAACATCAGGCAAAGAGGGCGGAGAGAGAGAAGTGGAGGAGGTCAGAGCAGGAATTCAGCCGGCTTCCCTATATACCCATACAAGAAGACACGCCGTCTCCAGGTATGCGAAGGTCTGCAGAAGATTTGCGCCCAGGTCCCTCTGGTGAGAGCACTTTTTTCCAGGGGAGTCGGAACCAAACGTCTGTCTACGACGAGAAGAGAGACGTGGAACTAGCCGCTGAGTTGCAAGCAAGGCTAGCAAGAGAAGTAGAGGAAGAGGATGAACAAAAGGCTCTGGCGATCGCTATTGCCCTCCATCGTCAATGGGAGGCTGAGCCTGAGGCAACCGCATCACAAGCCGGCCAGTCAAGTTTTCAGAACCGGAAGCATCTCACTATAGATGTTGATTCCAAACGAATTGCTGTTGATCCGGAATCCAATAAAATATATCCTTGGAACAAGGCGGATCGACGTCGGTCAGGATCTTCAATTCCTGCCTCTCTCGACGAGGTGGGAGCCCTCGCTGAAAGCGACATGGCGTTTACACGCAAGGAGCATTAACAACCATTGTATTTTCGTCGATTCTATCAAACTCTATGTTTTCCTTGGGTGATATACTTCAGTAATTCCGACATCATCGGCTGGTACACACCGGAGATACGTAAGCGGTGCTGTATTTCTTGCCGTCAGGTGAACACGAGCCATGCTACAATGTTCTTATCCGGGCACTTCCGTTCCCAGCTAGTCCCCATGACCGATATGCAGAGAAGAAGATTTGTAGATTTAGATGTGAAAGTTTTCCAACTCCGTCTTCTCCAACTGTCCTGTCAAAATCCACGATGGGTTTCGGAAAAAGCTCAAAGTCTGAAGGCAAGAAGAGGAAGGAAGGGAAGTATGATGATAGCGGATTCACTTGGTTCGAAACCTCAGTCAATGGTGGCGTCCACGTCCTTCAAATTTTGAGGCAGGTTGCGGCCAAGGCACCAATCCCGTACTTGACGCAAGCTGCAGGTGCGGCTTTGGTCATCATAAAAATCGCACAGGTGAGGTTCTGCCACAAGATCGGTGTTTTGATTTGGAATCAATTCGCGCTTGATATTGCTTTCAGGACGCCAAAGATAACAAATCCGACTTTCGAAGATTAAGCCAGGATGCTGCAGCTCTCGTCGCTGCCGTTATCGAATCACAACAGAAGTCAGATGATCCAGCTAGATGGCCAGGTGTGAAACTTGAAAACGTGGTACAAGAACTCGTTGCGTAGGTGTTTTCCGTATCAGAAAATTGAAGGTGACTTGAACACCGCTCAGTACACTAGAGTCGATTGCAGCCTTTGCTGAAAAACAAGAAAAAAGGAAGATAGTGGAGCGCGTGATGAACAGTACGGCAGATGGGAATAAGATCAGGGAATTTCGGGAAAGATTGGCGCAGGCAATGAGTCGTTTCGAGGTAACTGAAATATTTTCTTGGCGTGTTTCTCTACCCTGATTCAAAACCTCTGTAGCTTTCGGCGCATCTGCAAACGTACGAAATTTTGCGGCTAATGGAACCAATGATGAAAGAATTCGTTGGGAAATTGGACGAAGATGCAAAGATTGAGAAACAGGGACGTGAGCAGGAAGTTATTGAGGCGCAAAGGTTAGAAGAGAAGCGCTGGGAGCAGTTTAGACTAGCAGACAGGCAGACGCAGGAGCGCGAAGCTGCGGAGCAGAACGAGCGCGAGCGTAAGGCTGCAGAGAAAAGAGAAAAGGAACGCGAGGCTGCAGAACAAAGGGAACAAGAACGCGAGGCTGTTAGAGCAAGAGTGCAGACGATTCTACAGATTTTAGAGGAAGAAGAGCGAAAAAAGAAAGCGCAAGAAGGCGCTGCAGAGGACCACCGCATGAGCTTGGGTTCATCTAAGCGTAGACAAACTGAACCAGTCAACGATCATCGCGAATTTATGGTTGACAGCGAAGACGAGGAAGTGGAGGAAGAGGAGGAGAAGGAGAACAGGCATTATCTAGTGAGACAACGAAAAAAGAACACCCAGGAGATGGCTGTCAAAGCGGGACGTCCGGAGCTTGGCCAAAAAAATCGTAGACAAACTGAACCAGCCAACAAGTATCGCGAACCTGTTGTCGAGATGGAGAGTACAGAAGAGGAGGAGAGCAGGTCTGAGCCAGTGAGAGAGCGAAAGAAGGCGCGGGAGGGGGTTGCCGAAGAGAGACGTCGTACAGAGCATGGTAGGAAGGATCGTAGACAAACCGAACCAGCCAGCAAAAATCGTAAACCTAGAATCAGGAGCGAGGACGAGGAGGAGGAGGAGGAAATCCGACAGCGACCAGTGAAAGGACGACAGAAGAAAGTGGCTGCCAAAGAGAGTGGCCGAGTCAGCAAGTCTCGGAAACACGAGACCGAGGAAGAGGAAGAGACCGAAGAAGAGTCGGAATCCGGGTCAAGCGAGGAGGAGTCAATAACAAAGGCGGCAATGGCGGGTGTGGCTGCAAGATTAGAAAGGAAGTCCAAGAAAAAAGACGACTTGCAATCGCAGGTGGGTCGATTCCAAGTCGACCCTTCGGGCTTTTCTTGGCCCCCGCCTCAGGTTATGCCTTATCCACCTAGTTTCGGTTATCAACCATGGCTTAACCACCCACCGCAACAATTCGGAGGGCCACCAGCTGGTCCTAACAATTGGAAACTCCGGAATAGTAAAGTATCCTCCAGCAATGACAACAACAACTACAGCACCAACTATCAATCTAATAACGCAACCCACTCGAATCAAGAAAATGTCGGCAACGATCACAGCGTAACCATCACAAAAGGTACGGTTGTTTTACCTTTTCATATCACCTCACCTCATTTGCCTTCGTCGATAGTTAAGAAGACGGGCAAGCGCTATTGAATGAGTAGATGCCATACAGTTGTGTTTTCCACAGTTTACAAATATCTTGTCACCTGGCAACCACCCAAATAATGCAACTAAATTTTCATACCAATTTTGCAAACCCTGGTGAGACCTGCAGCACTGAGTGATCCTTTGCTGCAAGTATCACGGTAATCTGACGGCAAATATATTAAGCAACGTGGTGGTACAAGGTATATATAGGGGTGCTGTAATATTATTGAAAGTCATACCGGTTACAGCACATTATATCGAATTGACTAGTGCGAATTGGGACAAGTGACATTCACCGGCGTGACTCGGATGCATGCAGTCACATGCTCTGCTTCACAATGAAAAGTTGAAAACCTTCAGCTACAACCCAGATGACACCTATTCCCTCGAAGAGTTTGAGAAAATCAGTGACTCCCTCAAGGCACATGAGGTTCGAATCAATGACACACCAGTCAGCCATTTCGATCGAGACTCCAACGGACACCTCATTCCGGTGTCACAAACACCAATTCTAAAAGAAGTTGCCGCTGGAGAGATATTCCGCCAACTTGCGAATTGGAATATCCAAACTCGTCAAAACGGCGCAACTACTATGTCTCAGGGCGGTTTCGACTTTGCCGAGGGAATTCGGGCCCCGGATGTGGCTTTCACGCCGAGCGAGGTCTATCGAGGTTTAGACGAAAACCAGTTTCATACCTTCCAGGGCGATCTTTTCTCCCCGACATTCGGTGTCGAAATTGAAAACGTCTCAAAGCTCAACGAACTAACCGACAAGTTCAAGACGATGTATTTCCCGGCAGGTGTGGAATTGGGGTGGCTAGTGGATCCCGTTAATCAAGAAATCTACGTGTTTACAAGAGATAGAGATGATGTCGTGCGACGTCGTAATCACGACTGGTACGATGACGATGATAATCCGACAGTTGTGCATGGTCGCGACGTTCTCCCTGGATTCAAGCTACAGTTGTGGAAGATTGACAAAGCCATATCGCAAGTACGTTTATCTTATTGCTCCTGCCGTGCAAATGCCCTGATCTGGATTGGTCACAGGAATCTTCGGAGTCGGAACCGAGCGACGAAGAAGAAGAAATCGCTTGTCCGAAATGTCCCGAAACCTTCAACGACGCACACGAGTTTATGGAGCACTTTGAAGATGGGCATACACGTAGAAAGCGCAAGCGAGCCTAGGAAGGTGCTTCAACATCTTCTGTGTATTGCATGTGTATTGACTTTTGATTTTGATAGGTCAGGACAAAATTTCAATCGAGAATATCTTCACCTCAAGCATGTCATTACACAATTTTTCTTTACACTTTTTCACATATCAACAATTATTGTGTTACATTACGAGATTCAGTTGCCACCAATGTAGACCTTCCCAAACCATCGATTCGCCAGAACGGAGTGATAGATTGAACCCTTCCCATCGCAACGCGACCCTCCTTGAGACCATTGGTACACCTGCACTCAACCGCATGCACTGCCGAAATCGCAGAATGTCAAATCGCAAGGTCGCGTTAGGATCTCTCATAGTAATTAATGGCTGTAGGAGTATATATAAATGCGCACCTGGATGTGGATCTCGAGGATATGTTGTACGGCAGTCAAAAATAATATAGTCAAAGAAAGAAAGAGTAGTTGCATATGACCCATTATCTGAAAAGCGACCGGAATGCTGTGCGAGTCGGTCACCATCGCGGAGAAGTTCCATTGGCGGGAATATAGAAATCAACACGTCCTCGTCCAGTTCCATATTCAGGAAAGGTCACGATGGAGCGATTGGAACAGCACCAATAGAACTCGACTTGATACTGGGCTTCCGAATTTCACCGAAGGGCAATGTTCGCTCAGTTGCAAGGCATTTTGGGGAAAATTTTTTTATGATGTTAGTAACGAAAGTCAGAATATCGCCTGTTTCAATTGGAGGTGGCGGATAACGGTCCCATAGCTTCCATTCCACAAACCAGCGATGGAGTAGCGACGCAAAGAAATAGATGACCGAATCTCCTGAATAATCTTTTTTGTCGCTGTGAAGCCATCCGTTTCTGAAACAGAGCATAAGATTATCGTGGTCGCTGCCGGTGGAGTCGGGTTTGATCACAGAACCGTCACGAAGGACACGGAAAAATACATCGGCAATGCCCACATTCTGAAGGTCCTCGTCCTGCGGAAGGCCCCTTGTGAACACGCTTGCGCCTGACAAGGCCGTAAACAACTGGCGTGGTCCGACCTTTTTCGTTAACGTGTCCCAGGTATACAGCTCGCCAGAGGATTTGAGTCCGCGGTATGACTGAAAGGTGAAATTAGACTGGTCATCAAGATCCGAGGTTGGACATACAACATCGGCAACTATTATCCTCATAACATCGCAGAGCGCTCCTGCGTGTCCTCCCGTAACAAGGAAAAGACTGCGGAAGAACCGTTCATGGAAGTAATGTCCTCCGGCGTAGATCTCGTCCATCTCGTCCTTGGTGAAACAAAGTCCAACAGCCGGCAGGTTATCTTTGTGGGGAATAGCTTTTAAAGTCACCCTTTGCATGTCGTTCAAACCAATGGGAGTTCCAGCCACGTAGAAGCGCGTGCTCGGACTGCCATAGCTTGTAAAAATAATGGCCTGGGTGTCCCCGGAGCCCTGTAAGTTCTTGAAGAAATCGCGCCAAAGGTCCACATCCCAGTATGTTAACTGCGCTTCATCGAAGATGAACACTGTTGTCTCCTTCCACCCATCCCCGCTCTTTAAAGTAGCGGCGATGACCACCAGCTTTATCTATCGTTTTGCCGCACCAACCACTAAACCAAATGACCTCGATTCGCTGTTCATTTTGAATATAATGAGCAAGTAGTCTTGCCAGCGTTGTCTTGCCACTGCCGGGAGTTCCTCGAACCTATATAGACATCAGACAGTCGAAAGGAATACAGCATCATAACAATACCTGAATGAAACCATAAGATCGCAGCCGTGCGTACATTGCTGCAACTGTCGCCCTTCTTCGCGCAAAATTTCCTAAAGCGAAGATGAGTCGAGACGGGGATGTGAGAAAGCGAGAGTTAGGAGGAGAGAGTGGGAGTGAGTAGATCAGAGGATAATGGGACAAAGAACAAAGGCGAGGAAGGGGAGAAGATCGGGAGTTGTAGGCGAGATGTACAAGGAATAGTTTCTACCAAGTTTCTACCTCTGAAACAATAGAATAAAGATATTGTATAAAGTAAAAGGTGGACCTTTTGCAGCCACATCGGGAGTTGTTGCCCTTGGATGGGATTCCCATAGAATAACCTATGTTGGCAGGTCAAAACGATCCATTCGTCCCTTGGTTATTAGAGAGGGGGTGGCCGTTGTCGGCGCATTTATTAATTCTTCCCTCCGATTTAGTTTCCTATTAACATCAGCGGCCTACTTGTGAGTTGTTGAAAATGAACTGATTACATCGTTTACGCCCTCTCAATCCGTGTTTCGATACCAGGGATTACGGGTGCGGCAAACCGGGGTAAGGTCACGGGTAGTGACACAGTCACAAGATTTTTTATGTCACAGCTGTACAGAATTTGAAGCCACTGGTCACGCGATTGGTCTAATGGAAAAGTCTAAATTGCATATATCCTTCTTCACCACAACTTTGAGTCTAGCATGAGGTTTGTCCCATCCCCGTCAAGGTGCCTGATCATTTTTAAACAAGTCAATTACATAGTTCAAGCAAACTCTCAGTGTCAAGCGTGCGGGGTTCGATCAAGGAGCTGCTCGCCGAAGCCACTGGCGAGAAGAAGCGCAATTTCATCGAGACGATCGAGCTTCAAGTTGGCCTCAAGAACTACGACCCGCAGAGAGATAAACGTTTTTCTGGAACCGTCAAGTACTTTTTTGAACTTTTTCAAGATACGGGAACTGACTAAGGAATCTTTCCTCGCTCGTTGACAGGCTCCCCAATGTACCTCGACCCCGCATGTCCGTTTGCATTTTGGCTGACGCTGCTGATATTGATCGCGCCAAGCAAAATGAGCTTGAATACATGTCAGTAGACGATCTCAAAAAGTAAGTTTTATTTTGTTATGATGCGTGCTCCTAGACTGATTCCGTGCGGCTCACAGGTTGAACAAGAACAAGAAGCTTGTGAAAAAACTTGCCAAAAAATATGACGCCTTTCTTTCTTCTGAAACGTTGATCAGGCAGATTCCTCGTCTTCTCGGTCCGGGTCTGTCGAAGGGTAAACCCGTTTCCTCTCTTCGTCTGGACCCTCATACATCTGAACTTTTTATAAGCCGGGAAGTTCCCTACTCCAATTTCGCACTCGGAAGATTTGAGCAATAAGCTTACTGAAGTGCGTTCCACTATCAAATTCCAACTTAAAAAAGTCCTTTGCTTGGGGGTCGCTGTGGGCCACGTACAAATGACGGATGACCAGGTGCTCGCAAACGTCATGATGAGTACGTTTCTATATGTCACTTTGTTTTGGTGTTGACGTATTGTGCTGCGCAACTCGCTTTTCAGGCATTAATTTTCTTGTCTCTTTACTAAAGAAGAACTGGCAAAACGTCAAATCCTTGCATATTAAAACCACCATGGGCAAGCCTGTTCGTCTATATTGAGTTGTTCGCTGGCCAGAATTCGGAGGAGCTGTGTCGATCCTAAGGTTGGGAGGGAACGAAAGGCCGTAATGCATAACATGAAGCCCCGCACGCTTGTACCAACAGTTTCGATGAGGTAGGAACTGATTGGGAGCTGATGTGGTCTTTTGCTCATTGACCATCCTTTGTATTTTTGTACCTTAAACTCTCGATTCATAACACACTATCTGAGGGTGAACTTTTGAAGTTAATCGTGGTCCGACTCTGGGAATGCTCACTCCGTGGTTCTATCGCTTCACATTCCTGAGCCGAGGGAGTACAAGCAAAAGAATGTCGAAGTCATCTAAAGTCAATTTATATACTTTGTAGCTGAAGAAAGTGTTTTCCTCTTTTTGTGGAACATTCTCTCTCCCACAGTCCTTGAAATGAACGACGATGCCTTCGCATTCAACGTAATTTCGAAATGTTCGTTTTAAATCTCCGACTTTTTTTTCTGCTCTCAGGCTTTTTCAATGTTCACATCGTCTACCATTGAATTTAGGGGAGTCAGTTCTAAGGTCGGTGGAAGGGTCCTAGGCTTGTTCACCATTTGTCTGGTCCGCCGTCGTAATGGTGGTCGTGGCGACTTTCTTTCCAATCTCCTTTCACACCTCAGACAGGCAAAGCGATTTATACGGGTCCTGCGAGACAGGAACTTGTTATTTCACCTGGACGCTTTCTTGAAAGAATCTCATTTTCTACTGCTATAGTTTAAGGGATGGAAAATGACAAACGAACGAAATTACCTTCTACACCGTCCTTCGCATCTGCAAGACCCGGAAACCACGCATCCAGATTACCTTCTAGCACTCAGCGATCTGTCTTGTCGATTCCATACTCTGAGAGACCAGGTTCTCCCTCTAATCCCGCGATGCTAGATCCCTCGCCTACACCTCAAGTACGGGCAAGACAATCTAGAATTCCGAGTATTGCGATCTCACATGCGAGCGATAGTGAGGAGGATCTGCATCTGAATTCCTCCGATATGAAGATGGGTTTTGGCAAGGGCCTTGGACTCGGCTTCAATACTCGAATTTCCTCTGCACAACACCATCCGGGAGATGGTACCCCTGGGTCTATGTTCGCTTCTTCATTAAAAAGGAAGACGAATCAGTTTCTTTCTCTTGGACAGGACAAGGAATGTGACGGCGACAAGCTTCGGGATGAATGTTTGCGACCACCCCTTCATAATTCATCTCCTTCCCTTGGTGCGTCGACGTGGAAAAGACGGGCCGCCTCTATGCCAGAGCCTAGTTCGAAAACGTTAGAGAATGCACAGATGGGTGACTCTTTTGCTTCGCGTTCCTGTCTTGCTTCTGGCAGCCCGCCTATTGTTGATTTCACACGGTTCGAGGATCGCTATCGGGGGTCTGGGCGAGATTATGACGGAATGCTTACTGCTTCCCGTGAAAGTAGGTCTGGTACTGGGAAGAGAAAGGATTCACCATCGTTTCGTTTCGGCGGAAGCAAAAGTAGAGATCAGTATGTTGGTGACGCAAAGATTCCAACCAACGGTATTGTGGGACGTGATTCGGATGTAAATATCGCTCTGAAGCTTTGCGGACCCATTGGGGACTTGGATGGCGCGGGGATGCGGGAGGGAGGGCGCGGCGGTGTAGAAATGATAAATGGCGGAGGGGGGAGTGGGAGCACCATACCTGCGAGTGAAAGGAAACCTGATCCAAGACTCGTCATCGATTCCCTATGCAATGTTTTAGGTGAAATGGCCAACGTGCGAGACTTCTTAGACGTAGATGACTTGGCGAAAATGCACGAGGATGATCGGAGGGACTTCGGTGCAAAGTTAAGGTCAAGGGAAGTCGGGTACAAGACCAGCACAGGCAGAGATGAAGTCAGAAGTGAGTCAACCCTCTACTGCGTTTGGAGTGGAGTGACATCTGTTGCTCGATAGTTGTATTCGGACAACCTATCCGAAAAGTCTCGATGTATGCGTCAACGACGATGATTTTAGGAGAAAGAGAGCATGAGCTACCAATCGTAGCAGTTCATTGCATAGAAGAACTCTATCGGACTGGTCTGTCTTATTACCTTCTTCCTTATTGATTTACTTGTATTAATTTTTATCAGGAATATATCAACCAAACCTGTTTCGAACACTGCCGAACCGCTTACGCTTGCTGGAGCTCATCTCGATATTCGATTCGGAGGAGCAGCTACCTGGGAGCATCATCCGTTCCCGCCAGCCCTCTTCTACTTCACTGCAGTCGTCCGTCGAAGGGTTTGGCGCAGCCACTTCGCTTCATCTAGAGCTTACTTCTGATATTTGTGCTCTATTGACGTCGTATCTCTCTGCCCTTCCCGAGCCTATACTTTCGCCGTATTTGTTTGAGACAATTTGGGAATTGTGTGGCATTCAGCAGCAACCCCAATCCAACATTCCAGAACCGCGACAAAATCAAGAAGGTGCACGTCATCCCACCCGTCTTTGTTCCATACCTCTTACCAGGTCATATACTCCTCCATCGGAAACAACATATATTCTCGCCGCGCAGCATCTTTTACACCTTCTTCCATCTCCGAATTTCTCGTTGCTAATATATCTACTTGCGTTTTTCAGTCAAGTCGCTTTAGTAAGGGAGGAAAACGGAGTCGGTGTTGAAGATTTATCAAGGATGTTTGGCGCCAGGATATTCGGTCACGGTCACGGTGTGACGTCGTCATCAAAATCCGAGCCGCCTTCAACAACAAAGGTAAAGGAGAAGGGGAGAGACGGGCAAGGCGAAACGATGATGGTGTGGTTTCTTCGCCGGTGGGGTCCAATTTCCGAGACACTCTTCGACATTACCGATGACGCCCAATTGGGGGTTCTTCATCAGAACCGGCGAATGCAGAAGGATGGTGCATCGACATCTGCGCACGCGGCTGCTTGTCATGCACTCAGTGCTCATCAGGCTGTAGAAGATGAGGTGGAGGATGGTCAAGTAGGAGAGAAAAATCAGGAAGTCGAGGATCAAGTCCAGAGGGAGCTTTTGGACGACGAAGATGTGGGCAGGAGTGAGGATATGCCAGAGCCCGTGAGAGCTGTACGGAACCCGCTCACTGTACATGTGCCTTTGCCACAGGAAGCCGTAGAGAGGCGTCGCATACCATCTCCTGTGGAGATCGAGACAAAGGGATTAAATCTCTCGCGTCATAGTGAATCTTCAACTTTCAAAACGGGTGATGATAGAAGCGATTCTCTCCCTTCGTCCCTACCTTCTCAGTCGTCTTCTACATTGCCGCAATACTTGCCATACTACCCGCCGCTGGATTCATCAAAGTTTTCTAATTCAGCCGACACGAATAGCACGAGTTCAAGTCATCCATCGCAACCTCTATCGGGGCGAGGGCCATTTACCTCTCTAAATATCCGGGATGACGATGGTCCAGAGGGAGCACCGCATCATTCCTTTCCAAGGAAGAATCTTCACGTAGACTTTCGAAAAGGGTCAGCTGAGAGCATAGGCTCTGCAAGGGACGAAGGCCATAGTTGGGCCAAAGATCCTACGCTCCACACGAGATCTATGGGCCACCATGCGTTCGAGAACGCTGAGGCATCCTCATCAAATTCGGAGAGGAACTGCATTGATGGTCGAAAGAATTCCTTTGAGGTCGATGTCCCCGTGAAGAAAGTTTATTGCGGTAAGGCTGAATTTTTGTCTTATTCACTCCTTAACTCATGAGTTCTGTTGCTTCTGTCGTATGTCGACTATTTTCGTGATAAAATCGATTTTACCTATATTTACTGAGCAGCAGAAACTGAAAGTGACGACCAAGAATCGTTTAGCAAGAGTGAGATAGAAACTCCGAATTCACTGACTTGTAAGTGGTTTTTTTTCGCTTTCAGCTACCTTTTTTTATTATTTCGCACGTTGAACAGTTAACGAACGTCTGCTTGACATCTCAATACCCAACACAATACTTGATCTAGATGAAACGCTACCCACGAGCGTCAGTGACGATAGAGTTGTAATTTTTCAACCCTTATCTTTATCCTCAGCCTCTTCACCGTACGTCAACTCACCCTTAACGCCGAGACCCGGATGCTCTTGGCATAATCCAGCAAATTGCGTCGGGAACATGAATGCTGTATCAACAAAGGTTGATACGCATAACCAAAAAAAACGTTCGATTTTGCCGCTAGGGTCATTACCTAGTCATCAACGCATCACATCCAACGTCTGCCACCCCTCAGTATCGACGAGTAAAGGCAATGTAACATGTACTCTTGGCCCTCCTCCACGGCCTACCAAGAGTCCTGAACGCGGGACACGTCGTCTCAGTTCTCAGACAAATCCAGGACTTGGGACTGTTCCCAGAACCCTTATACGGTCACCATATTCCCTGAATAACACACCAACCCTGAAGGGGGTTGTGTCAGAAAGTGGGATCGCAGGGGATGCGAACGAGGTTATTGATGCCCTAAAAAGACAATTAGCTGAGGTGAGAGAGGAAAGAGAAGAAGCGTGGATGTTTGTTTGTGAGGTCAAACGACTCTTAGGGAAATTGAGTCGATGAGGCAGGGGGATAATAACGATTTTGTCATTCCAGGTGTCGCTCAGTGCGCTTAGTGTGGAACCACTGCCTGGATTTTGATATGTACGTCTTGAACACTGGTGAAGTGGTTACCGATAAACAGACTGTTTATGTACTTCTGTAGCAAAATGTATCAAGGCACCGAAGCTGCGTGTGCCGTGAGAGAATAATTTGACAGTGATATTTCGATGCTTGTTGGATAACTCGGATAACGTTTAACTCCCATTCAAGATTCTACACCATATAAAATGGCACAGACCCCAATATTTGTTATGAGTACGTGGTATCACACTATCTACATGCATTGTTTCACTGTCTTTGTCAGATACAGCGCCAGAAAGGCAATCGGGGAGAAAAGCTCAGATTTCGAATATTACTGCAGCCAAGGTATGCTATTAGACACTGATCAAACATGCTCTGGAATTGAAGATTCTTGAAGACGGTTGCAGATGTCATCCGAACATGCTTAGGTCCAAAAGCAATGTTGAAAATGATCTTAGATCCCATGGGAGGCATATTGTGCGTGAGCTTTTTCTTTGAGGAGAAAAGGAGAAGAGAGTTGATACCTCCAATTGCAGGCTTACGAACGATGGAAACGCAATTTTACGCGAAATTGATGTGGCCCATCCAGCGGCAAAGAACATGATCGAGTTGAGCCGTACACAGGATGAGGAGTGTGGTGACGGAACGACTAGCGTGATCATCCTGGGTATCCACTTATTGTTTTTCATGCTACCAATCACACGTTGACTGTTTTTTTTTAAAGCCGGAGAAATTCTTGCCCAATCTCTGTCGCAATTGGAGCGTGATATCCACCCCGTTGTGATCATATCTGCTTATAACAAGGCACTCAAGGAAGCCCTTGAAATTGTTAAACGCATTTCAATCACGATTGACGTGAATGACGAAGCTCAAATGCTATCTCTTATCAAAACCTCTATTGGCACTAAATTTGTTGCACGTTGGTCGGACCTCATGTGCAAGCTCGCGTTGCAAGCCGTTCGGACCGTTGCTCAGGATACTAATGGTGTAAAGAGTGTCGATATCAAGAGATATGCCAGGGTAGAGAAGATTCCTGGGGGTGAAATTGAGGAGAGCAAGGTCTTGAAAGGCGTCATGTTGAACAAGGATATTACGCATCCAAACATGCGTCGACGGATTGTGAAGCCGCGCATTATTCTCCTCGACTGTCCCTTGGAATACAAAAAAGGCGAATCTCAAACAAATATGGAGTTCTCCAAGGAGACAGACTGGGCAAGGGCTCAGGAAATTGAAGAAGAGCAAGTCAAGCAACTTTGTTACAAATTGCTAGAATTCAAACCCGATCTAATCTTTACGGAGAAGGGCATTTCAGGTGTGTCTTCCGAAATATAAGATCGTACGAAGTGAATAACAATATCACTTCAGATTTGGCTCAGCACGTCTTCTCGCAACATGATGTTTCTTCAATTCGACGTGTAAGAAAATCCGACAACAACCGTATAGCGCTCGCAGTCGGCGCCACCATTGTCAATCGTGTGGAAGATTTGCGTGAAGCCGACGTTGGCACAGAATGTGGCCTTTTTCATATAGAGAAAATTGGCGACGAGTGAGTGAACAATATTGCCTGCGTGGCAATAACTGACAATGTTATAACCAGATATTTCACCTTTCTTACAGAATGTACATCTCCAAAAGCATGCACTATTCTCCTTCGTGGCCCTTCAAAAGACATTCTTAACGAAATTGACCGAAACCTTGCGGATGCGATGTCCGTTGCACGTAACGTTGTGTTCCACCCTTTCCTTGCTCCCGGAGGTGGTGCGACAGAGATGGCTATCGCCGTCGGCTTGCACGCAAAGTCCAGAAGTGTCACAGGCGTTGAAGTGTGGCCATTCCGCGCTGTGGCGGACGCGATGGAAGTCATTCCACGCACCCTGGTGCAGAATAGCGGGGGGAATGCAATTAGGGTGTTGACAGAGCTAAGAGTAATTAAATCCGCCAATTCTACAAGGACATTGATGTTTACTTTTTTTCGCCAGGCAAAACACGCCAGTGGTGAAAATTCGTGGGGCGTTAACGGCGATAACGGCAAAATCGTGGACATGAAGTCCTATGGGTTGTATGAATCGGCGAGCGTAAAGATTCAGACACTGAAGACGTCTATTGAAGTAAGCTTATCCCTCATTATTTCCGTTTATATTATTCATGATTTCTGATTTAGGCTGCTCGTATGCTGCTTCGCGTGGACGATGTTGTGCAAGCTGTCCGCAGGGACAAGGAAGGGCGTCAGCAACCTGAAACAGAAGCTGGGGCAGAAGTAGAAGGCTAGTTAGACAACTATCGGCAATACTTAACATGGATGTGCTTAAAGTTGTGAACATGACCTTCCATACATACGTCACCCCTTTGCTTACAATAAAGTGTCCATGACTACCCCTCCCTCGCTCGAAACACGAGACCTTCTGCCTCTAGAGCGATGTTTGGCGAAATGACCAACCAACACCCTCCGTCTCGTGTTCCAAGCGACGGAAGGGCTTTTCGCGACTCCGTCAGTCGAAAAATGAGACAGAGGACCTTTGTCGCCCACTACGACCCTTCCCTCACTCAAAACGCGAGACAACGAGGGAGGAAAGCAATGCTATTATGCTAGGCAGTATCTTCACGTTCCAATGCTTTATGTCAGGCAAACCGGTAAGCCAAAGCTGCTGGACGCAGTCGGCAAATGAATTTGGTACTGGGAACACAATCATGATGGAGAATATAACAGAACAGTTTGAACATTCCCGCCTGAAGTGAGGAGAAGATGTCTCACTTTTAGGTTCAGAAATCGAACGAACAGAGTTCTACGACTGGAGAGAAGCCGCTTTCGTTCCTGGTGAGATAGTGTACCACTTCTCGGTCGGAGGGATTCTCAATAACCTAATTTTGCGATCCAGGGGACTGGGTGTTGAGACTGCACGTCCATACCAACATCTTTTTTCCAGGATCAGAACCTGGTGGTGCAGAATACAGCTCCACTTCGGATAAGAGAGTCAAGCAGACACATTCAAAAGAGTAATAACTTCATTATTGTACAGACCTAGAGACAGGAAACGGGCTACCAGAAGAGGCGACTAAAACGACAATCAATCTAGAGGGAATGAGGAAAGGCCCAGATAAGATGGTATCGGCTGCGGACACATGAATTTCAATTATTATCAAACAAAGAACCCAGGATCATATAACGTACCAGAAATACTGATGCGTACGCATTTATCTCCAGAGAACACCCATGGCTGGTCCGGAAACTGAGCATTTGGTACAAATGCATCCACGCCTTCGAATCCTGCCGTCTTCAATGACTTCCAGCCTTTGGTGGTCAGGGTTGAACCCTCAAGAAGGACGTCATTCTCGAACCCTGCAAGGGATACCATTAGGACTACTGGAAGTCACCAGGCTCCCACGAAACGCTAATGAATTCCGTGCCCTTGAAGAACCCTTGTTCGGGTTGTCTGGATTTGGGAGAACGGCAGTTACTCTTGTGAACCCGGCAGCCTCTAGAGATTGCCATTGAATATTGATCAATGATCTTGGTTGGACCTTTGAGGATCTTATCTTCATTGCTGGCCGAGTAGGCAAAGTGAGGGTTGTCAGCACCAATACACGCAATGTGGTCAAGAAGTACTGGATGATCTTTTCCCATGTTGCGTCACTACCAATGATCTCTACAATCTTGGTCTCCTTCGACAATGTCTTGACAAACAATGTACTCACATGCAGGCTGCAACGTTGGTGACAGCCGCCATCAAGCTCACGAAGTTAGACTTGCACCGCTTTGATAGGATCAGCGGCAACAGCGTTGTTGATATTCTTCTGTAATATTCGCCTTCAGGTTGCCACTGAAACAGCGGTTCAGACCATCTCTGGCATAAACCTGCCTGAGGGGACCTTTCTTTCTAGAATCGCTTCCATTCCGGTGGTTTCCTGAGCAAACCGATTCAATTTATCTTATTGCCTTTAATCGCTCTTGTGGACGGGGTTGCAAACTTTGTAGTTGATAGTCTTGTGGCCCATTACCCTATCCTCAGTTGGCAATATGTAGTCTTATTATCTTCAGCCGCAGTCGCATGGATGCATATTGGCAACAAGTTATCCATACAGTTCGCAGTCAGTTGAGATCATTCACTGGCACCCCTCGCACCATGTTTCGGTCGAAGATGCTAGTACAGAACAGTGGCTCACTCACTCGCAACAACGGCTTGTACGATGATTGACGGTTCATCCCAGTGAAATCTTCGAGAACGGTTTTGTACCACCGTACACCGGACAAGATCTAACCAATCAAGCCGCCTTTAATCCTGAAGATTTGCCTATGAATGGCGGAATTGTATACCCGACAATCAATTCCGGGTTGAGCATGAGATCGCTTTTCCTGGTGGTATCCACTCAGATATGTAGGTTACGGACCGGTTACTGGTCTAAACGCCCACCTCGCATACATCTAAGCCTTGAACGATTCATCCGTTCTTCTTGTTAGTTTCGAAGGTATAAACCTTTATCTCAGTTATTGATTATTAATAAGTGATCGTCGATCGAACAAGATGTCTGACCCGTTCCAATCCAACCAAGCGCTTACCGTCCAAGTATCCAACGCCCTGCAAAGAATATCGCTCACTCTGGTGTTTCATCCTAGGCGATCGTGAACCGTTCAAGGTCGTT
>QDKV01005122.1_pt1 | contig 28668 bp, 33 predicted proteins | sample 1861101 | NCBI WGS metagenome assembly QDKV01 (sample SAMN04275158, study PRJNA302643) | Fungus metagenome, whole genome shotgun sequencing project. | isolation source: fruitbody | host: Mallocybe terrigena | place: Sweden | collected 2013 | reverse complement strand
GACGCGTAAGTTTTCCGTAAATCCTGACGAAGCACTCAATAGCCTGTTGGGTTGGGATACAATAATTCTTCGATAGTTTGGTTTTATGCCTAATGATCACGGCGTTAATGTTATGTAGCGGATAAGTGGTTGTATTTGACCTCTGACGGTACGGCTATCCGTGCCTTGTGACGGCACCCGTCCAACCGTCGAACACGGGTCGGGGTGGCAGCCCTAGTTCTGGTCTTCGAATTGGCTGCGAATAGTCGAACAGCGAGAATCTCAAGTCACAACAATCTATCTGACGAACTCCTATAATCCTGTTCTCCAAAATCTCTCTTCCCATTCAAACAGGTACCAAATGCAAAGTAATATTGCCCGCAATGTATCCAGATTCTAGAGAGTTACAGCTTAATGAAGTCAAATGGTTTATGGTACCTTATGTTACTCTAAAAGTTAATCCTCCCTCCCAAATTGACAACGCAGAGATGGTCCTGTAGTAAGGATTAGAAATATTTTCCAAAAAAAGCATAAGAATAAAGGTGCAAAAGAACGAAACCAAGATACTATGATACACACGAAAGTCTCAGCCTCGCCTTTATATCTCCATCCACACCTATCCATTCTACCTCCTCGCATACCATGATTCCAACAGCAATGGAGAGGTAGAAGCCTGTTCTTATAGCAGGACCCTGAACCTTAACAGTAAAGGGAAAGGGTGGGGTGCGTGCTTTTACTAGTTTTTTCGTCACAGACTGTCGTGTGCTCGACTTGAAACAAAAAAAAAAACGATGAGGAAAAAGTGCTCACCTGATATAATCAGTTTTTAACAGCAATCCCCCTTGCCAAGAAGACCAGAGTCATTCTACACAACTTGAAGGTCATCATGGAATCTGATAGTAGCAATAATGTGGCAATTCTCCAGGTGATCCTGCGTCCTAGCCCCTCAACCAGAGGGAGAAGCAATCAGCAAAGATTGTTTTTGAGAGTACCTCTTTTTTAAATTTATATCCGACGTTTGTCTGGACCATCCCTTCCTTTGTAAAGCATAACCGATAAAACGTATACGCGAAGGGGGAGGGGATAGTAATTTTGGACGCCGTTTGTGAGGTTATTCGTGTGTTGCGCCCTTTTTTATAGCAGATTTCGGAAAGAGCCGTTACATTTTCGAGGTCCGCTTTACGCGTCACGCGTCAGAAATTGTTCAGGTCCGTCATTGATCAAGAGGCAAAAATTAGCAGAATTGTGGTTTCGGGAAGTTTCCTCGCGGTTGTAGACAACGAACAGTGGTACTGCAATGGCAACTCATGTTGCCACCCGCGGCGCTAAAGAAGTTATTCCCAAACTCCTACCCCCTTCCTCCCCCTTCGCAGAGCTTCTCCGCCGCTCGAAATTTGCAACCTTTGACCCTTCCATCCGACAGACGTACTCCGCACCGCATTCATACACACACCGTGGCAATTACGGCCTCAAGCGTCCCATAGCGAATCGAAAAGCACATGGGTACATCGTCCTCAAGAACTTTGAAGAGCACGCACAATATATCGAGTGGGACAATGCGAAGGAACAGGTGCGATGGTTGAATATGGTCGAGGAAATGAATGTTGCGCCTCAATTGAAGCTGTCGAATTCGTGGGCAGAAGGATTGGGCCCTCTTGGGACGTCGAGAGAAAGTGGGCTGGATTCAGAGTTTTGTCCGGGCGAGGGGCCGCAAGTAGTCAAGATTAGGAAAGAACTGGTGATGAATGAGTCGCTGGAGGTTACGGATAAGACTACAGGCGATGCTGCTGTTGAACTTGCACCGAAGCACCCCCCAAATTTGCCTCCATCAATGGTAGAGTCGCCTATTTCTGTGGATGTACTCCCACCCACGAGGGGCAAGGGCGCGTATGGCGCCAAAGCAGAGATCATTACTCCTGAAGGACAAGGCAGGATGTTCCTTCAGCCCAACATTTCTGCTATGTCTCCCAAGGTATTCAGGCGATACATCGAGAAGCTCCGCAAAATGCGTCCCGAGTTCCTTACCTTTGTCCGTGCAGAACTTAAGAAGACATGGGTCAATAACAAGAGGGCTTGTATCAATCCTGACATTTTGACGGATGAAGAGCTCGTCGCTCAGGTTGGGTCGTCGCTCTTGGATCAGAAATATCACCTTCGTTTCCTGGGTTTCAAGAGCGAAGCAAACTATCACGCGAAGCCCCCTTCAGGCTCTCTTTCCGCCAAAGAACGCTCTAAACTCCAAGAAGAAGCCCTCCAATCCGCCAACTCACCACAACCCATCCGACCACAACCACACAAGTTTGCGGGGCTCATGTATGCACAGCCTACGACCATCGAGACGCAATACTCTACCAAACCTCAACCGGGTATTTACCTCCAATACTCCTCGACACGGAATCACGTCATGTCTGAGAAATGCTTGGCCTCGTTTGGCGGATTGACTGCAAGCCTCGGATACGTTGGCGTTGGTGCCAAACCCCTCTTCGAGTCGGAAACAGGTGCGAACTTGAGTAACCTTCCGCAAAGCACTCGTATGATGCGTGTGACGAGCCTTATGCTTGCGAATCCTCCAACTGTCGTTGGCCGCTCAGCACGTTCGAATCCACTGGTGGATGTCCATATGAGGGTGAGCGTTGCAGACGATGCAGGAGTGAGTAGGAATCAGAGAGATAATCCTCACCCTCCCGGGAGTTATGAATATAACTCTCTTGTACCTCCTCCGTCTTTGAAGCGTGGAATAAAAGGTGGAGCCACATTCATGTCAAGGATCATACCTTCGCGTGCTCATGCGCCTATCCGGACACAAATACGCGCACCTTGGGGGGGATCTCTTGTTGATGGTGGACTTATGTATGATACCAAGACTAACAACACACAATCTCGAGTTGGGTCTTTCAAAACCTTGACATCGAAGAAAGGGGAAGATAATTTACAGCGAGATTTACAGACAATGCTGAACAAGTTTAAAAATGGGGGGTTCAGTCGTCAGCGTAAAAGGGAAGGGTCATTTGACAGTTCGGCGGATGAGGAAAAAGACAAGGAGCCCAAGAGGTAGTTTATGATCCTGGCCGTAGATCATGGTTGCAGACATTAGATTCATTTAGCACGAATGCGGTATCCGTTCACAAGGAAAATTTCAAATTCTGAGTCAACCGAAAATATTCTACGCATCACAAACGCGTTGGTACGATGGGACAGCGGAAGGAGTGACACAAACATAAAATATGGGTATAATATATGTCGTAATAAAAGAGTCCGAAGGATTTCTACCACACTCTTCTCAGCTGCTCATTCTCCCTTCGTAGACGCTCGTTCTCCGCCCTAAGTTCCTTGAGATCACCTACATATTCATCCATCAATACCCTCAACTCCCCCTTCCAATTCCTCCCCATCCTCAACAAGTCTAGATGAAGACCCATCATCTCCGCCTTTGTCTCTTGTTGAAAATCAAACATGACGTCTTGGATGATAGTTTTGAGGAGGTCGTGTGCCGTCGTGGTTCCTGTCGCAGGAATGGATTGAGATATATCTGGCGATGCTGCTGAGAGGGCTGGTGAGTTTGCAACCAGTGCAGCCCAGAAGTCAGTAGTTGAAGCAGATCCACTGGAGACTGGCCTGCGAGGCGAAATTTGAAGAGAAAGTTTCCTTTCTCTTTCCGACAATTCCTCCTCCTCGTCGAGTTGATCGTCATCTTTGAATCCAACTGTCCTTCCTTTTCCCTTCTGATGCTTCTTTTTTTCCAGCCTTTCAACCTGCATTTCTTCACCATTTCTAGCTCGAATCCATCTCTCGACTTCTGGTGTACCAAGACCTAGCACACTCATTCCTGAACGTTTCTTAGTCGTCTGTTTCTGCCTAGACGCAGGCGTGATTGGTTCAGGTTTGTCTGAGAGTTCCGGGGACGGTGTTCGTGTAGAAATCCCCTGTGCGGGTGTGGTAGCATTACTTGACAGAGGCTTTGCAGTGTCGAGGGTAGCACTGGAACGAGATATGGAAGATCCAGGACGAGAGGAAGATGATGACGGCCTCGAAACTGATGCGGAAGCTAAAACTGTTGCAAAGGAGGTCTTTGACGGCGCTTTCGTCCGGGAACTCTTTGCGCCGGACGCCACGGAATTGGAAGAAGAGGGGTCCACACCGGTTAGAGAAGCACTTGTAACCCGAAGCCGCTGGCGTGGACTGGGGACAGTAAGATGATCAGTAGTCGAGAGACTACTGGGCATAGATGCCTTTCTGACCGTTGTCCCTTCCTTTGGAATAGATATGGAAGATGAAGTTTTTATAGAAGGCAACGTCCTGGAACGCCGGGGTTCTTTACCAGATGGTTCGACTCTACCGGCGCTTACATGAGGAGACGGCCGGGATTTAAGCGATGCATTCTTAATCACTTTGGCTGGAGTCGTCATGGGTTTTGCTAGTCCGAGATCGGATAGTCCTTCAACTATTAGATACTTTAAGCTAATAATACATAAAAAAATACTTACCTGTAGAGTTACCGTTTTTCAAGTTCCCGTGAGGATCCCTTGTCGGGGACAAAACGTTGTTCTGTTGTACAGCTCCAGTAGTTTTCTGTTTGAGTGAAGCGGAAACAACTCCTTCTCCTCTCACAGTTGGAGGCAACTGTTCATGCAAACAGGAAACGTCACTTGTTTTTGTATTAGGGCGATGACTGGGAGAGAGAGCTGCTTTTGTGGCAGACTTAGAGATCCGGGCGGTTGAAGAACTTGTTACCGGGCGCCGTACGGAAGGGAAACCTTCGGACTGTGTCTTGGTGGCCATCTCACTCTTGGGGGTTTTCATGGGTCCCTCCGTACTTGATTTAATTTTTTTCTAAAAGTGATACGTCAGGAAATTCAAATAACAAACCGAGGTCAAGTACCTGCATGCTCATCGTTTGAATAGGATTTCCACTCTCACAGATAGTGATAGTTTTCGGGGCCTTATCTAAGCCTCGTAAGTCAACAAGGAGGAGCTTCCCGCTCCTTGTCCCAATAAAGATGGCACCCCCTTCCGGTGAAAATTCAAGAGCCGTGGGGTTTGCCTTCACGTTCACAGCCCGGATTTGTCTGAGGAGGATTCAGGCTTTGTTATCACGAAAATTTCAAACCACGTACGCCTTCTCCTTTTCAAGATCGATCATTGCGACTATGCCCGCAGAAGTCACAATGGCAATCAGAGTCTTGCTAAATGGACTGCTTGCAAATGAAATTATATCGCCTGGGGCGGAATCAGATAACGGAATTGTCTTGAGAGGAGAGGAGGGTCGAGTAGTGTCGTAAACAAGGATTTGTCGTGCCACTGATACAAGTAATCGCGTTCGTGAGTGTAAATGGAAGAGGACTTTGCTGACGTCCGCTCCCACCCCTCGCAACGGGATGTGTGATCCCAATGTCAGGTTATGAACGTGAACAAAGCCTGCGGATGCAGAAGCAAGATGCTGACTATCATTAGAGAGTGATAGTGATGTGACTGGGCCTTTGTGGGAGCTAAAGGTATGTGTTATTTCCGAGAGCGAATTACTGCAATCTAAAACGTGAATGTCGTGGTCCAAGGCGAATATGACAGTGTTCTTGTCTTTTGAAATAAGCGAATATATTGATTTTGGCTTGGCTGCAGTATAAACATCGCACAGAGTATTTGAAGATGGATCAAATTTGTGAATGGTGCTTGCAGACGCGATAAAAAGAAAGATGTTATCTGGTGACCACGAGCTCGCGACTGGCGCCGAGAGGAGACTGAGACATGTCGGTATCGATGAAGGAGCTTTCTTAATCACAATGAGGTCCGCTATGGTGAGCGTATCTGTTGTCGTCGTGGCCAGCATCTCTGAGCAGTTGTCGACAGTCGAACCAACCTTGACGCGTCCAATACGCGTTAACGGCTTATCACGTGCCAGTATTCCACCATGCCACGGTGAACCGAGTCCTGAACGCTGCTCTGACAGTGCTCATCGCATATGCTTCCTCTTGCTGTGTACCCTGCCTCAGTCGGACTACGTTTCAACATGTTTCAGACATCATCATGACTGGCCCGTGTCTATTTACAATACTGAAGTTCTCAAAGTTTTCTAAACCCAAGTCTTTGTAGTCCAACGTCCATCTTCCCGAACAATGATGCCGCGTGGCGGTTTCGTCGGCTAATGAAAGAACTAAAAAAGAGATTCTAAACATGTTGGCAACTGTTGGCAAGAGATCCAGAGCTCATCGCGAATGTGTTCTTGACCCATCCCTATCATGTTACATCTCTTACTTCGAGGGCCGGGCGCTCTTCTGCTCTCTTTTGCTTGTTTTTTAGCTTCTCCTGTGGTGGGCGGGATCGTAAACAGGACTATCGATGACTCTTTTGGAGATTCTGCATCAAGTCGGAAGGTCGTCTACGCTCCTGTAATAAACAATCGTCCTGTTTGGCAGAACGACGACGCATGCCGTACTTGTGCCATTAGAGTAGACTCCTCAAAAGCCTTTAAGGAAACATACACAGCTGCAACATATGCGCCGTCCCTGGGATCCATAAACATCACCTTTAGCTTTGAAGGTGATTTTTTTTCCGTGGCGTGGAGAGTTCCGATTTACCCATATTTGTACAGGATTTGCGATCTATGTCTACTTCATTCTTGCCAATAATGCTGGAGACGGGATAACTAGTCTTACGTTGGCAAATTTTACTTTGGATAATGGAAACCCTTTCCTTTTCCAACATGCACCGGACTTGACTACAACTGACATCCAGTATAATCAACTGGTTTATTCGAAGACGAACCTGGTCAATGCCAACCATACATTAGTAATTTCTACATCTGTGAATACTAATGTATGGGTCAATTTCGACTATGCGATCTATACGTAAGCTGGATTCCCTAGTATCCTGCATGTTCTATCTGACCTTGTATCAGTCATGACGACGACGCTCCTTTAAATCAAAGAGTAGGTGCTAGCCCAAATTCCTCCGCTTCCCAAGCTTCCAGTTCCATCCAGGCCTCTAAGTCTACAACAGGGCGTTCCAGTCGTACCTCTCTTCAATCAGCATCCAAGAGTGCCGATATATCTCTATCGAATGGATCTACGGTCTCAAAGCCAAGTACTTCAAAAGCGTCGATCATCGGTGGTGTTCTCGGCGGAATCTCGATGCTCATATTTTTGATTTTTGGAGCTATCTTTATACTGCGGCGGCGTCGGCGGAACGTTGCGAAGAAGGAAAACCCGCATTGGGTGGACGAGCCGACGCAGGATCCCATCGTGACGCCCTTTTATATGCCCGCGGTAACCCCCAACCTTGTTAGTGGTCCTTCAACCACTTATGGCTCCCCATCCTTGAGTTATGTCTCGCGAGATGATGCTGCATCATCACGTTGGAGATTCCCAACAAGTAATCGACCTGAGACACATACTCCAACGGATCCAATCCCATTCTCGGACATATCTTCATCAGCTGCAGCTCCTCTTTTAACAATACCAACTGAAAAGAACTCTTCTGCGACAAAGAACCAATACCAGCCTTCAGGCCTGAAAGGGGATAGAACGGATATACAACAAGAACGGCAGCGCGCGCTGGACGAACGTCTACGCGACGCACAACAGGAGATGATGATTCTCCAAGCCGATATGACGGGAGAAAAACACATTCCGAGACGCCGTACAGTTCGCCGTGCCGGAGAGAATGGCGATCAGGATAGGGCGGAAGCAGAAATGACTTGGGACGAGATGCGTGGGCAGCTACAGCAGCTGCGGAACCAAATTGCGTACTTGCAGGATCAGCAACAGTCCTCATGGGCCACTGGTCTGTCAGACGATCCTCCGCCTGGATACGAGCTGGCGACATTAACGTCAACACCAACTAACCAGTCAGAGCAAGTGGACCCGACAAGAAATGCTGATAGTTAATTTTTTTTTCGCAGTCAATCAATTGGACAGCCATTCCTTCATTTGTTTGTTTTTTTACACGTTGATCGAGTAATTCATAACGATATGAACCAACCTGTTGGGGCTGGATGGCTGCGAGATATAGCCCACCAACTCTGGTATTTGAAGTTGCAGCTCATGTGAGGTCTGTTACATTGGTGTTGAAATTATATACTCTGATACTGCATCTGAATTGTCTTCAAACCCCACCTCATTCAAATTAATGGTACATTTTTTTTTACATACGATCTTGGAGAACTTCTCCACCAAAGGATTATGTTACCACTGGTGGATAACCTCACGTAATAATATGCGCATCCCAAGATACGTCCTTCCCACAGCTTCCCTTTTGGTAATTTACTAAAAGTAACCAATTACCAAATTTAGAATATAAGTCACCTGGTCGAACGTCTGGCACAGAGTTCAACCTCGGTCCTCGACTCACAATATAAAATATTCTTATCATCTTTGTGATTTTCCCTTGCTTCTTGGTGTACCTATATTCGACAACATCCTAAGATGTCAAGATCTCTGATTTTTGGTGGTGTAATCCAATGTTGGGATGTCGAACAGATTGAAGAGGAAGTCGACCAATTGGACAAGAAACGCGACTTTCTGGAGACTGGAGTTAGAAGGCCTTCAGCATATGTTGATGTTTTTGAAAGTGTGTTCTCATTTTGCGTGTTTCCATTGTTCTGACTGTATTATCCTTCTTAGCTATGGTCAGAACTGTTCTGGAATGCGAACATCACTTACTATCCGATAAAGAAGTCGAAATTCTGGAACGATTCAGCAAATTATGCTGTGAGATATTTCTCCGACTTGTGTCTATTTATTCCCTTGACGAACGAGTCTCATCTGAAAGACAACGCCCGCTATTGCTTAATACGTCTTGTTCTTCGCAAAGTGAACCAGTGGCTCCCCCTCTCTTCTTTAGAGAAATACACGAAAGAGGTCGGCGAAAAGGGTCTCGAGGCAGCTGTATACGATCTCTGCTTGCCTTTCGGCGATTTATATGAGCAAAAGCCCGTGGTCAGAATGGAGCCAACAGTTACCGATTTGGAACCGGGTATCTCTATCAAAAATGAAGACAGTACAGAAAATTTCAACCTCTTTCAAGACCTAGACGTGGATGACATGAAACCAAATATCCCTGATTCATCCATTATGACGACTCTGCTCAGAAAGGAAGTTTTTGACAGAGTATGGCCGCAGAAAGCTGGCCCTTCCCAACTGCCTCAACCAGAAGATCCCATTAAAGCTGTCCTTCATTCAGACCGTTCAAATATCCAAATTGATTTCTTCTGTGAAAATGAAGTAATCATGACAACACAAGAAATTTTAGGCAGACTCAGTAAGGAGCTGTTGGTCGGTTTGGCGAAGGAGATGAAGTGCAAGGTTAGACCAAATTCGAAGGCAAGGCTCACATCACCGTGTTTCTTATTTGTAGGGCTCATTACTTTGGCAGAAAGACGACATTATATCTTCGCTTCAACAGCAGGCTGCAAGTCAGCAAATTCTCAATTTTGGTGTTCCAATAACAAAAAAGGGGAAGGGAAAATTTCCGGATCCTTATCAACAAACTCAACTCTCGCACATTTTCGTCAAGGAAACCAAACAGAAAACGAATCAAGAACAACGACTTCGGGAGTTGGCTACAAAACGTCTGGGTAATTGCACTGTTGTTATTGTTACATGTATATTGCTCAACATGACTCAAAGGTCCATGTGTTCGCGTCAATTTCGACTTTTATTGTCTGGTAAGGAAATTACACATAATTTGCTACCGTGCAACGGAGCACCCAATGGATCTCCTAAAACCCGCTTTGCTATCAAAATTCAAGAAGCGCAACTATACCCCATACAAACACAACCGCACAGCTGAGACCTGGGTTTCTCGGGAGGATCTGCTTGAATACGAACGCGCTCTTGAATTGGATGATCTCTTGGATGCTATCATGAAAGAGCAAGCAGCCACAGCTTCAAAGCGAGCTGCGAAAACTCCTTCTCCTCAAGGGCGAAGCCTCGCCACTCCTGTCACGCCCAGTTCCACCCGTGACTTCGCGTCGCCTCTGAAAACTCCGGGGGGTATCAGCTTCCGCCAGTCGGCACCGCCCGTATTAGATGTTTTTGAGTTCGCGGAGCAACAAGAATGCCTCAAGCTTCGAAAGGAACTTGTGATCAAAAAACATCTCGAAGATTGGATATATCCAACTTGGCAGAACTACGTTACTTCTGAGACTGTGCAAGGTGTTAGACCACGACCAATAGGTCTGGAACGTTTTGACCCAGGTAATTTACATTTCCCACAAGACAGAACCCCAAACCTACCCTTTTTTGAAGGCTATGTTTTTACAAGAATGGTCCATAAAGCGTCACAAGTCCTTGGTCCTCTCAAAGAGTACGAACTGGAGGTGGAAACTCTGGATGCCTTATTAGAGCAACGATTTTGGTGTCGTGGTAAACGGGCGAAGTGGTACACGCGACGGGCGGTCGTATTGCAGCATCTTGCCGCTGCGGAAAAAGATCCGGAGAAGAAACGTGATATACAGTGGCGATCATTAGAAGGCATTAAAACAGCTTTGCTGGATGACGACACAGGTATAGGTTAGTATGAACATTTTTTATCAATAAACTTGTTAATGACATAGGTAGTATTGCAGTTTACTGTCCAAATCTTGTTAAGCGTTTAATGGCACTGGAGAAAACTCTCAGAATTCCTTTTAACGAGCGCTCACAATGTGACGGAAAGCTGCGAGATGCACCCGTCGTCGAGCTCAATGCCGTCAGAGTAGAGCCGTTAAGATTTGACATTCATGGCCGTTTAATAAACGGGAAGGAGAATATGCCCGAACTGCATAAATTCCTATCTTTGGCTCCAGACAATGGCAGAGCAACAGAAGAGGTGCGAGAAGTGGCCTTTGTCCATTATTGCTGAGTTCTGACTTGATTACGTACCCTAGCCTGCAAAGAAAACGGGAAAGTCGAGCTGGAAAGGCAGGGATGATCATATTGTTAACGTAGAGACTTGCGCTTTAGAGTACTACGAAGATCAGGGTTACAGAGGGTACGACGCCTTTGAATCTTCCATAGAGGTCTCTTCTTAAAGTTCCGCAGATTCCACTGTGAAACCCGAATATTGACCACAATATTTGGACTATTATTTTGGGACGTTATCTTCGCTGACGTTCCTGGAGCATTCGACACACCTTACCAGACTGCACCTCTCGACTTACTATATGATTCTTTTTATCGCGCTCGCAAAAAAATGATCGACAAAAGGTTGCAGGAGATCAAGGATGGAATGGGCCACGAGATCCTACAAAAGCACGATGAAGTCCATCGAGACCAGTCTGTTATTTGTGCGGGAGTTAGCTGGGATCTTTGTCCAAGGGAAGATCTCCTCAATATCGTCAACGTAGGTTGCACACCGTTTTGAAAGTGGAAGTTAACTCGCTGCGTGTAGTGTCTCGGGGGAAACACTTTAGCAATTATATGTCAACTTTTCTGCGAAGATTACCGAGGCAGAAGTAGCGGCGTACCCGACTTGTTCATCTGGAAGGCCGAGGAGCGAAAATGCAAATTTGTAGAGGTGAAGGGGCCTGGTGACACTCCTCAAGAAAACCAGAGATTCTGGTTTGACTCTCTCCTACGAGCTGACGCTGATGTTGAGATCTGCAAAGTTATCGATAGCACAAACAACTCGAATGATTCGAAGAACAAGAAGAAGCGGAAACGGAAAACACGTCCCTCACCGCGGGAGACGAGTGCATCTCTTCCCGTTGATGATTCAGAACACGGAGACCCAGATCTAGATTATCAAGGTGAAGGAAATGATGACAAGGACGTTTCACAAATGGCCCAAGATTCAAACAAGCGGCGGCGGATCTCAGAAGAGGAGTAGGGAAAGATGATAGTAGTCACCAATGCTTACACTTCTATTATTGTATCTACATTTATTTCTAGGGGGCAAGCTGAGGCTGATGCTCGAATTTTTTTTGAATATTTCAATGTTGTATCTCAACTAAAATATACTGTTGTAATCGCATTGAAAGTAAGAGTGAGGGTCATAGCCCTTACAGCCAAATTTGGGAGACGGTTTGCAAGAGATGAAGATAGAGACCGACAGAGGAGGTATTTACTGATTTAAAAAGGTAAGTCACTGATAAATAGACGTTAATTCAGTGAAGACGGAAAGAACGATTAGAGAACATACACTGCATCAAGAGGCATTTCATTAATATTATAGAATTCTGATGTCAAGAAACTTTAGCCACGAATAACAGCGTTGAACGAGGAATGCCTTACCCTCAATGTCCCTCAGTGTACTGACTTCTTTACTTGTGATGAAATTGATAACAGCATCCCGTCCAGCTCGACCGCAAATACGGTTGAAAAGTGAAAGCAGCTTATCATATAGCATACAACAGTCTCACCACACCGGAAACAGTAAAATCGCGGGCATGCATCTTTTCCGTAAGCCAGTCGACCTTCCGCTTTGTATTGCGGAATATAATGGCTTGGGCTTGTGTAATCGTCACAGTTTCGCACAGATCGAAGAGGGTATCCGATTTCCGTTCTTCCTTTCCGACAGCAATGTAAAATTGCTTGGTGCCCTCGAGGGTCGACTCATCCCTCTTGACTAAGATCCTGACGGGGTCACGAATGAATTTTTTGGTTACCTCCAACACGTCAGCCGGCGTGGTAGCTGAGAGCAAGACAACCTGGGTGCCCTTGGGGAGGGGCTGGATTACTAGGAGAAGGAATGTAAATCTGAGGCCCGATGATGATTGCAAGTACCCACCTTTGTATGTCTGATCCTTAAAACCCCAGCATAACATCTCGTCAGCTTCGTCAAGGCAAATTTATATGATCAATCTTAAGCGCTTTTCGATTGATCATATCGTGCACTCTCCCGGGTGTGCCCACAACGACGTGAAAACCTTCTTGAAGCTTGACTTTTTCCTCACGAACATTCGTGCCACCCAGGCATTGTCATTCATGTTCATGTAATCGCCTAAAGCGATTACAACCTTTTGAATTTGTTACGAGAATCAAAGCTTGCCTGCTCTTAACGGAAACATCCAGCTGCATTAATTTTGTCAGGAAGGTGATTATGACCATTGGACCACGCCTGACCTGCTGAAGGACAGAAATAGACAAAGTAGCAGTCTTGCCAGCACTGTGCAATGATGTCGTGACCTTTGACTATAGGAGCAATAATGCTGTTGGGTAGCAAAGGGACGTTCAAAACTACGAGGTTCTCGTAAGCGTCGTCCATTGAGGCCCCCTTTTTAGGTACCCTTAGTCTTTTAGACGTAGATGAATTTCTATATTGTAACAATTGTAACAACATTGACATACATACCCGTGAGCATAGACTCCGCGAAAAAGTTCAGGCTTCAAGTTCATGCTGTCAAAGCTTTGATTGAAAGAAAAGGATATCAGTTTAGTAGTAACAACGAAACGATTCTCCGCTCACTTGTCTAAAAACCCCATTTTTTGGGGTATCATGTTAGAACCTTCTCTGGAAAAAGGTGGTATCAAGAAGTGAACAACCAAGCTGGGCACAAGGAAAAAGCGAGTCAACCTTTTTAGATGAGTGCTTGCAACGTTTCCGTTATTCGCTCAAGTTACGTAGGCGCTTGTGCCATCCGATTAGAGGACGTTCCGTCTTTGCGTAACAGTGCGTAAATGAGCCCTTGCTTTTCCTGTGATTCGAGTCATAAATCAGTTCCGCAGTTGTAAGTGGAAAACTATCAATAGGCAAAAGGAATGACTAACGGTATCAGAATTGCGCTAGAAAGTGAAGACGCAAGCAACGACCTTGGTTAAACCCGTATTTGACAGACGTCGACCAATGCTTTGCATCGATAACTGAAGTCAGCTCGAGCGAATCACATGCAGTGAGCCTTGAGTGCACATCGAGAAATGTTCAAGCGCAAAGTACTTCGGCTGAATGGCCAAATTCCGTACGAGCAGCCATTTCATTGTGCATGAATGAAAACGCATCACGTGCAGCCTCATATTCCGTCTCCTTCATGTAGTTTTTTGCAAATGTCAACCTTACACAATTTGAAACGGACTCGCTCGAGATCTCCTGACGTGGCAGGGACACTAGCAAAGAAATTAAAACTTCAGACATCATTCTCAACCCGATCTCCATTTCCGAACTTTCCTCACCCGACAACGTCTGAGGCCCTCGAGGTGTTCAACATCCTTGCAACTGCTCACGAAACATCTACTCCTGTACGACGCGTTCCGAAGGATACTGCAAACCCAGTCGAGACTTGTGGCAATGTGCCGAATGTGCTTGAGGCCCTCATTAGCACTATTCTCTCGCAGAACACTTCTGGGAAGAATTCCTGCCGGGCAAAGGCAGGGTTGGACGCCGTGTTTGGTCGAAAAAATTTCGCTTCCATCGCTGTTGCTCCCGTTGATCAAGTAGTGGAATCCATCCGTTGTGGTGGTCTGGCAAATAAGAAAGCTGTTACGATACAGAAAATTTTGCGAAGTGTCAAGGAGCGCTATGGCGAATATTCACTTCAACACCTTGGAGCAGAGGTGGACGGGATGAGGATGACTAATGATGAGATTATGAAGGAACTACTCTCTTACGATGGTGTTGGCCCGAAGACTGCTTCTTGTGTCTTGCTCTTCTGTCTGGATCGTGATTCCTTTGCTGTTGACACCCACGTTTTTCGTCTAAGCAAACTTCTTAGTTGGGTCCCGAAAAAAGCGGATCGTATCCTCACTCAAGCACATCTGGAGCTTCGTGTACCTGACGAACTGAAATACGGCCTCCATGTCCTTATGATCCGGCATGGTAAGGCATGCAAAGGATGTAAAACGGCCAGCTCAGGAGGCTGTATTCTCAAGGAATATTGCAGGGGAAAAATATCGCGGTCTGCCGTTGAAACAGAGAACCCAGGAATGGTGATTAGAGAGGACGACTAATAGTTGAATTTTAGTCTTTTTGCTGTGTTTTTCATAAAAGTGCTGCCCTTTTTTACTAAGGATACCAGCCATTGACCCGGTTATGTACCCACAGAAACTATCATGTAGCCCGTAAATGTCATCCTCTTCTCCGACACTACTGCACTCCTAGAGGGTTGGAATGGGTGGTGTGCAACAAAAAATGAAAGAACCAATTCACAATGTTTCAATAGGCACATTAACCCATCTCACCGCAGGCATAGTCTACGAAGGCACTGGCAACATGAGGGCATTCAATGATATATAACAAAAGGTTAACAAAAGGTTAGATGTTGATTATCAAACCGATGAACGTACTTTACAATCTATGAAATCAAAAGCTGTGACCTGGTTCTACGAAAGGGTACATGTTCAATGCATGACAAAGGCACGAAAAAGGGACTGCCTGCGTTGCATCCGCTGGCGATGGTGGAGGATTATTATGTACTAGTTATAGTACCAATATAAGCTAACGGAATGAGGAAGTGAACGCTACATCCTCCTGTCCCGACGTGTTAGTAAAGCTCTTCCTGATTCAGAATCCTGTAAGACGAATCGAGTCCGAACTTTGTTGATCTATCAACGATTCACGAATCACCGTATTGCCGATTCGGTGTCAGTTCCAGTCGTGCTTTTTTCTTTACTGTAATTAATAACCTGTGGTGCATCGAACATACCGCAGCACTTCATCTTCGCTAGGTGGCTTTGGTCAAATATCAGCATGGGCAAACGCAAACAGACCAGAAAGTATAACCAGCTCGTCGCAGCGACAGAACTTGGATTGGACAAGTGGATTTCAAATATGCGAAGGACTGGAATCTTGAGCCAGGCGTCCGAGTCACACCAGTACAAACCACGGTAAAGACATCTGATCCATGTCGATATTGTGCAAGGATGAATGTGAACAATGATGGTCGAAAGAATAGAAATTTTTTCTTCAAAATTAACTGAAGGATGAGTTACGAGAGCCAGCCCAGTGTCGAGATTGTTGAGAAAGACTTTCTGGTAATGTCCAACAAGCGTGTAGCGTTGTTCGTGGATGTTCCGTGGACGGAATGGGAACAGAGGTAAAACGTGAGGCGACCAGATGATGCATCCTGAGAGAGAGAAGCGGCTGTATTGGGACTGATAACGTTTGAAATTTGAGATCTGAGATCCAATGGAGCATGGTAGATAGTTTGGTCTAGTCTTCAGACCTCCGCAGCCTCCATTTTCTGTCTGACCAAGGCTGATCCAAGGAAAGGAGAAGAGAGGAAGCCGTAATGCGCATTTGGTCTGACATTGTTCGTGCTCGCGAAGTGAAGAGGCGTCCTTCGTGGGTCCGGCATCGACGAGTTACGTGACGCTTGTGTTCCACATCACGGCCATCAATGCATCAATGCATCACCTTTTGGTCTCTTGGCACCTGTTTTCTCCATCTGCACGAGGGTCATCGTTTTGCGTCTTTCTACTCACATAAGTCGCTTATCATTGCGCAGGGGATATTCACATTGCGGGAGATCAATCAGCTGGAGAGGGAAATGTGGAATTATTCGGACTGAGAGCTGACTAGCGTCGACTGTCGATGATCCCATTCTTGCCAGTTTTGAGAAGATGGTCAGGCAGGATTTCGAGGTGACGAAACCTTTGTACGCCAATTACCTCACTGTTCTTGTGTTGAGGGAGCCCTTCGGGCAGCGGCTTCGCAATCCAACACCTCCGGGCCATGGATGAGAAGTCTACCATGTATCGAAGGAGTTCTAATGTTCTTAAATACCGAATCCAAACGAATATGTCGGTAACATGCTTTAGGCTCGGTCTACATGATTTCCTCCCTCACTCTGCCTCAAGAATAGCCGAGATCTCTATCGGAACCGTTTCTGACGATGTCTTCAATTCGATGTACCTCAGTCTGTTTTAACCTTCATCTTTCGTTCCACTGCTCCCGTCGTCCTAAATGCAACACCGTAGATTCCGAGAAAGAGGGTCTCTGAGGAAGAGTGTCAAAAGGACTCATTGTCAACAGCACCTTCAACCTCGGGACGTCTACGCAACCTCCCCCAGATGAAGATGTGCCGTCCAAGATATCCACGAATTCAATGTATTCACCAGATTGAAAGACAGACTCGAGCAACACGTATTTGTATGGTAAAATAGGCCGATTCTGGAAGATCTCAGAGTATAATGTCAAACAGAGTCGTACCCCGGATGCTCCCTCCAATCGTACGTCTTGACTTACTTTTTGAAGCCATGTACTGACATTTCTGTAGCTGAAGAAATGAGGCCATTGCTTCAAGGCGTCGGTCCACTCCTTGACTTTCATCGGTTTTTCTTTGGCATTCCAATGGTCAATATTAGGGTTAAGGGAAGTAGGCCAATCCGTAGTTGCATCGTCCATGCCGATGTCGTTGATTGCATCCTCTTCAAGTCAGTCACTTCGGTCTCTTAGTTCGTATTTTCTGTTTCAATGTGTACACAATGCTGATATTTGGCATAGAATATCTCAAGTCCATTCCTTGAAAGTGAACAACAAAAGGAGGATCGACAACCCCACCATCTTTCCATGAACAAAAAACCTGACAAGACACAACAATTCGGCGATGGGCAATGACGGGGCGCAGGTGCGCCATAATTTTTTTTCAACACGACGAGGAGGAAACCTTCCCCTCATCGTGGATTTTCCTTCTCCAAGACGATGAGAAGGGATTTCTCTTCTCATCGCCTCTTTCCTATTCTTTCAGGTCCTTGCATTCTTATTTTTTTCCCTCCCCCTCGTGTCTTATTGCTAAGTTTTAGCACGATGAAGAGGGCCTACCCCTCTTCGTCGTCTATTATTGCTCATCCGATAAGGGCGAATTGCCCTCGCCGTGTGTTATTTTCGATAGCCAGTAAATATTCAAATAGGTATTTAATATAATACAATTCAATTTTAAATGAGAAACCCCCTACAGGTTTGTTGTAATTATCATCCCACCTACGGTATAAAATGGTAATCAAGTAAACGACTCGGACCGAGGAGAAATCGTAAGTGACGTCAAGTGTCACAAGTGAGCTTATTAGTGCTCTGAGTCTGAGACAATTGTTGACTTCTTCATCATGACCCCTCATCCAGCAGAAACAATCTCCATTGAATCGCTCAGGGTCGCGCTGGATATATTGGGGGCCAACGTGTCTATTGAAGACATTCTCTCGGTCATCGAGGAGGAACCTATGCACATCAAGCCAAGTTGTGCAACACCTGAGGCTGCTATAGTGCAACCCGACCGTACGTCATTCTACAACTGCCCATTTATTCTTCTTCAACCTGTCCTTTGCAACAGATCCTGACGCACTAGATGTGAAAACTAATTTCACCCTCATTCCTAATCCCCCTAAACCTGACAATGACAGAATGAGCCAAAAGACTCGACTCCTGCTCCGGCGGTCTGTGGAAGAAGAATTTCCCAATGGCGAGATTCCAATGGTCGGCTTCAACGTTTTCGTAGAAGAAATCTGATTGGACTTCCAATAATATTATTAATTTTGTGTTCGTAAATAATTTTGTGTTCGAGATGAAATATAAATGTGATGAGATAACCACCATATCCGGGATCCACGGTCCGCCAGCCCGCCAACGTGGGATCGGCCGAATCTCCGAGATGACGGTAAATTTCGGCCATACAAGATTGAGTCAACAAAGTTTTCATTCGTTCTCCACCCTCCTCAAAAAAAGGTCCAGCATGGCATTACCCGCTACAAGAGCTGTCACAGCACAAAAAGTAGCGACCATTGCAAGATGCAAATCCACCGTCGCTTCAGGAAGCTCATTCTCCATGATCGAGGCAAAGACGAGAGTACGAGAGCTTGCACGCAATATTAGTCGGTCATCCGTCTGCAATGCTACACCAGCACCAACAAGGTAGGTATCGAAAGAGAGCCTTTTATCATCTTTCTGAGCTCTTTATAACTTCAGCCGACCTATACCTGCACCAGGCTTTCAGCAGATCCCGATCTCGAGTAACGTATCATTGCCCCCATCGCGTATCGAGGGCCCTGGACTGGCTCCCAACGCACCTTTGGACCATAGCTTCATTGGCCTTTCCGGTGGTCAAATTTTCCACGAAATGATGCTTCGACATGGCGTGAAACACATTTTCGGCTATCCAGGTGGAGCCATCCTCCCTGTTTTCGACGCCATCTACCAATCACCTCATTTTGAATTCATCCTGCCACGCCATGAGCAAGGTGCAGGTCATATGGCCGAGGGATATGCCCGCGCTTCAGGTCTGCCTGGTGTCGTTCTTGTCACCTCGGGTCCAGGAGCGACAAATGTCGTCACACCAATGCAGGACGCGTTGTCTGATGGTGTACCCTTGGTTGTATTTTGTGGTCAGGTAGCAACAACTGCTATCGGCTCTGATGCCTTCCAAGAAGCCGATATCGTTGGCATCTCAAGAAGTTGCACAAAATGGAACGTGATGGTCAAGTCCATTGAAGAGCTTCCTCGGCGAATAAACGAGGCATTCAAAATTGCTATATCTGGTCGTCCTGGGCCTGTCCTTGTGGATCTGCCCAAAGATGTCACTGCAGGTATTCTCAAAACGCCGCTGCCTTACAAAGCGACTACGCCAGGAATTAACCTCGGCTTACCCATGAATCCGTTGACGGATGCCGTCGCGGTGGATATGGGCCTTATCAAGCAAGCCGCCACAATGATCAACGCTGCACAGAAACCCGTTATTTATGCAGGAAACGGCGTCCTTTCTTCTCCTTTAGGACCCAAGCTTCTGAAGCAGTTAGCAGACGGCGGCAACATCCCTGTCTGCACCACCTTGCAAGGACTTGGTGCCTTTGACGAAACGAGCGATAAAAGTCTTCACATGCTTGGCATGCACGGAAGTGCGTACGCCAACCTGGCTATGCAACAAGCCGATGTGATCATTGCCCTTGGTGCTCGATTCGACGACCGCGTGACGGGCAAAGTTGACGCATTCGCGCCCGCGGCTAAGCTTGCTGCACAACAAAATCGGGGTGGTATTATCCACTTCGAGATCTTGCCAAAGAACGTGAATAAAGTCGTCGATGCACAGATCCCAGTTGTAGGAGATGTGGTCACAAATTTAGCTGCTCTTGTGCCTTTGATTCAGAGCTCGCCGAGAGAACAATGGTTCGGTGATATTCGGGCATGGAAAGGTGCATATCCATTTGTGTTCGAGAAGGCGGCTCCTGGCGAGAGACCAAAGCCGCAGGAAGTGATCGAGGAGCTTGACAAACTGACGAAAGAGCGGAAGGACGAGGTCATCATCTCGACTGGTGTTGGTCAACATCAGATGTGGGCCGCTCAACATTTCAGGTGGAGGCATCCACGTACCATGGTTACTTCTGGTGGTTTGGGGGTGAGGCTGACATGAATCTATCGGTCTATGCATATATTAACCATTTTTATTTTACAGACAATGGGTTTTGGTCTTCCAGCCGCCATCGGCGCCAAGGTTGCCGCGCCTGAAAAAACCGTCGTCGACATCGATGGCGATGCGTCGTTCAGCATGACTGCGATGGAACTGTCTACGGCCGCCCAATTCGATATCGGCGTCAAAGTTCTCATACTCAACAATGAATTCCAGGGTATGGTCCAACAATGGCAAGACCTCTTCTACGATCAACGTTACTCGCACACAAGGATGAAGAATCCTGATTTTGTGATGCTTGCGCGAGCAATGGGTGTCCATGCCATCCGGTGTAGTACTACAGAGGAGTTACCCGCAAAAATGAAGGAGTTCTTGGAGTATGATGGGAACAAGCCGATTTTGTTGGAGTGTCGCGTCGAGAAATACGAGCACGTCTTCCCGATGGTAACCAGTTAACTTCTGTTACTTGGACATGCTTAACTCAATTTTATCTTTGAAGGTACCCGCAGGAAAGGCGTTGCATGAACAGTTGCTACATCCCTGTTTGGCTGAGGCCGCAAAAAAAATGAAGGCCAACAAATCCTGAAACAGGAATTGTTGGTAAAATGAACACAAAAACCCAAAAGGATGCTAGGCGTCACCCTGCTTTATTTGATCTTTGCATGGTTTCTGAGTCACTTGTATTAATATTACCTGCAAATTATCGTTCACCTATATCTACGGAACAGTATTTTTCATTTCTCGTCCATTTTTGTTCAACAGGAAAACGCGTTTTAAATTCCTGCCGCAGGTTTCTTATCTACGTACTTTCTTTTTTTCACTTTTTTAAAAACCGTGCAACGACTGAATATAGGGAATTACTTAGGAACAAGTCAATCAGAGTTACACAATAATATCTTAATGTCGAAACGTCGAATTGTTGCTGGCAGAGTTTAGGGGCGCCATGACAATGATCTCACGATAAATAAAGCGGACTCGAGGGAAACAACTTTGGGACCTCGCCATTGAGGAAAGCCTTCTCTGGAAAGAGGCGAAGGCAAGTGCGGCACTCTTTGGTCATCTTGTCATTGAGATTCGGGGGATTGGAAATGGGAGTTCTGTTGAAGGAGGGTTAAAAGCTTGAGGAGGAGAGGAACAAAATACTGGAGGGGGGTGAGGTGGGCTCCTGCTCGATTGCAGAGAGTACAGTGTTGAGCTTGACAAGCACAGATCTGAGGGATTCAATACTGGGAGCAGGAGCAGCTTCCAAAGATAGAGTACCAATAGTCGCAACATAGAGGAGGATTTGCTTTAGCGTTTAAGAGGGGAGGGATGCTCTCATATATACAATCCCACTGTCAGCCTCTGTGGCAGACAATGAGGACCAGTTCAAATGATGATGGCCAATTTCTTTCAAAAAGGGTTTGGGTGGTGCATTGATACAAATTGTTTTTGAGAAGGAAAGGAAATTAAAGACGGCAAGCAAAAGTACGAGCTTAACTCGACATATCTTGTCTTCGTAATACTGTCTGACAATCGAGCGAAGCGAGGCAATGCCTTGTACTTAAGGTTTGGGCGACAGTATCCTTTTCATGGCGGCAGCTGGTCCTTACCGGTTCGACGATGCTGCTTCCTCACAAACAAATCAGAACGAAACCCTTGAACGCTTCACGAAATAGCATTGTTGCACACAATGAGTATTGAGGCCTGCGGTTTAACTAGTGCTCAAGAGTTGACAGAATTATCAATATCGATTCATCGAAAATAATACTCGCAAGTAAGATTAGATTCGATTAAACTGGTGTATATACTGGAGGTATGTCGATCACTGGCACTTGAGGTGGTTCTGTGCGTAAGCGAACTCCGCTGTCTGTATGATGAACCAATCTTGCAGGGCCACCAGATACAGACGAGTAATGACTGTCGGAAGCAGTCTGGGAGGGCGGTCTTTGATGAGTTTTCGCACTCTGCCCACTCCGAAAACTCGGACTTGAGGCGGCAGCCGCCGCCGCCAGTGCTTCTGCTTCTCGAAATTTCGCCGGTCTCGGTTGTTGAAATGGACCACCGTAACCAAGGAATTGATTGGTTGTCACCGAGTCGGAAATATTTGATATCGACTGCGTTCCGTAACCCGGAGAAGGGGAATGCAGTTGTGAAGTGCTTGACTGGGTCGTGGTGAATGGGGAAGGTGGCGGCGGCGGCGAGGACCCACCCCAGTTTGAATATGAAGATAAAGCCGGAGCGGCTGAACCAAATGTCTGTGAAACTTCAACGTCTTTATCCTCTAGTTCATTTCGAGAGTTGCGTCGGCGACGAAGAAAGATGAAAACGAGGAGGGCGAGGACGAGGAATGCCACTCCACCAGTTACTCCTCCAATAATCGCAGTAGAATTCGTAGACTTGGTTTCGGTGGTACTAGAAGTTATGGAAATTGGAACGCTGCCATTCCGGATGACAAGAGACTCAAGAACCAAGGGTGTCGTTTGACCACTACCACCAAAGGTAACTGTAAGCCGATGTGAACCAACAGGGTAAACGGCAGTTTCGAAGAACTTCTGGTTATACAAGGTAACGGCACCAGATGCATGACCCCGAAGAATGAAATTCTGGGATGCTTGTTCATCCACCGACCACGTTGCCGTAGTTGAGTTGCCATTGAGCTCGCTCGGGATAAAGCCATACCAACTCAAAGAAACGCCTGAGAATCGCGTTTCTAAAAATACGTTCTTGAAAACTCACAAAACCACATACCATAAAAATTGAAAGTAAATATTGAGCCGCTCCGTTGAGTCCCATTTGCAACCCCTCCAAATGAACTCCATCCGGGTCCAAATTGCAATTCGGGATCCAAATTATCCACTCGAATGGTTTTGTTGGAAAGAGATAAACTTGTGGACGGAACATATTCAATCCTGTCAAACCAGAAAGTCCGTCCGGTCGATACAGTCGCATTCACAGAAATTGCATGACGTCCGTCCGTCAGGTTTCCTTGTGAGCAGAACAACCAGTTGTTCTCCGGGTAGGCAAAGGGCTTAGCAGAGCCTATGCTGACTTGGTCCACAAAACATTCCCACTGGGGGTCTATTTCGCCTGAATTGTTACGAATTTGGGTCGAACCGTACACTCTCACCGCCGTTCCTGTGAACGCCAGATAAGTATTTAAAGTATAAGATTTGAAGAACTCACCAGTAAAATCCAAGGAAAGAGCTGCAGAACTATTTGTCCCATGCATTGTGCTACGATACGGAGGACCGAAATTACCCACCGAATCCTGACTACCAGAGTCGTCAAACCAGGTTCCATTGTAGTTGATATCATTGCTGGTATCGTCAACGAGCACCCATCGCGTAGCTGCTGACATGTCGGAGACGTAACAATAAATTGAATAATGACAGGCCGAGAATCAAAATTCAATTTTAATCCTTGATGATCAGCGCTCTGAGCCCATCCTCTACGTTGCGGTGGGAAACACAAATAATTTGAGTTGATCAAAGCTGGAACCAGGTAACCGAATTCTCACAGATTTTCACGTGAATTCACTACGACCCCTAAGCTCGTCAGACAGACTAATGTCTAATAAATGGCTTAGGAATACAGGTAGCGCTTTGGGCGGTGACACTATTGAACATCATGGATACGTACAACCTTAAGGAGCAAAGACCCTGGAATAACCTTCGACACTGGAAATGACATGAGCACAAAGTCAATCAGACGGATTGAGAAACGAGCACACACATTTGACGGCAACACGGACAACGGTGCTTCGATGCCGAAGTCATCGACGCCAACGTTTCTCGACAGCTGTCGCATACAACAAGACATCTAGAAACAAACGGAAGATAAGTTGGAAGGAATTGACAATAAGTATTACGCATACGCACCGGCAAGGCCAACAGATGATCTCCCTTGCCTCAAGCATACAAACAACGCAAACATACTGAAGTTCTTTTTCCTTATCCCTTTCCTCCACCTCTCTGCCATATGCTGCAGATATCGACGTTCCTTGATTGAAAAGTGGGCCAATATTGTCATCAACTGCTGGCTGGTTTCGTCTCCTGTTGGATAGCAGTTGGTGCCCTTGTAGAAGAGCATTCCAGTTCCTCCTTGTTAATGGGCTGGAAGACTCTGACCCATGCACAAGATGGGCAAGTACAACTTCGCCGCTGCTCGCACGATCGTAGCTCGTTGAGGGGCTCGAACAAGACACCCGACGACTGGTGGATTCATTCCGGAGGATGTCAGTGAACAAACCGATTGCCTCGTCCTCAGCCTCCCGATCCTCGCCAGAATCCTCTTCATCGGTATCATCGCTTGTCTCTTTATCATCGCTTGACAGCGCCGAACCTTCTCCCATTGCGTCCTCATCGTCATCACTGATTTCCTCATGTAAGAACTTCTGATACAGCTCCCTTTCCGTCCACCCTTTCTCTCGCATCTGTTCACCGTCCTCTTCCTGATCGAGCACCTCTGGGACAACAAATCTGGCTTTCTCTTGTTCAGAATGCCTGACTCGTCCACGCGCTTTATCGAGCAAGAACATTATCAAACCCTTGATCACGCCCCATAGCACAACCAAAAATTGCCAAAATGCAACCAGATTCCTGTTCCGAAGTCCACTGAATAGTCCAGAATTGCTTGTGTTTCCGAGGTCAACGATTCGGACGTCGTTGTTGAATCCTCCCCGTGGCCCTCCCAATAAAGGCCTCCTCTTTCGGCGTCTTGCAGGGGTACGGTCATCATATGGATATAGATCCTCCGTAGGGGACAGCGAAGGCCCCATAGGCCCCCCAATAGAAGACGACCCTGATTCAACTTGGACCACCCCCAGTCTTCCCATCTTGACACGTCCGTAGGCATATCGGGGTGGCATGTCGACCTCCGATCTACCCGTCGGCCTTCCACGTAAATCGATCCTAGGCCGCTGGATGGGAGCAACCTCATTGCTCCACCCTCTCAGGCCAGTTGCCTCAAGAATTCCCGTGCCAACACGTAGCAGAACGATGAAGAAGTCCTCTTCGTATGGCAAATTTGCGAACCATGAATTGGGTACGCCGGCATCATCTAAACACGCCAAATTAGTGTACAGAAAAAAGAAAAAAGATTGGATTCCTACTTGGCAATCTATTAACAAAACGAAAGCCATCAAAGAGTCGGTATATTCGACCCTGAATGAGCAGTTGGACAAGGGCATTGACGAATACAGTCAGAAAAATAATTAAAAGAAGTGCGGTTTCGATCATGTTTGGAACATAATTCAACAACGGATAACGACCATTTGCCGCAATGTAGGGTTCATTCTGTTGTGGTGATCCTGACGCTTGGATATTTGTGGCAGAACGTGCAGGCGTCACAGGATCAGATTTTCTGAAATAAAAGTAGAGCGCCGTGTGAAAATGTATTAATGACAACGAAGACGTGAGGGTGGTGGGGAGTAACCGATGGCTTGAGAATCTTTTGGAGATGGACAGAACGTGGAATATGGAGAGCTGTGAAGAATGTCAACAATCCTTTCCATCGCAAAGAATTGGGAAATACCTGGAGAAGTACGATGGTAATTGTGATAACAATATGCATGTCAGGGCGGGAAGGAGATTCATCAAGTGGGTAAAAACTATGTGCCATAGGAGACGAATATGTGTGTAAGAGAAACGCATAACTAAACTGTGAATATCCGCTTAGTTAGACTTCCAAAAGAGCAATAGATAGAATCGAACAAACTTACAAGATGGAAAGATGAAAAGCTGGTCGAACCACCAAGAGGAAAACCGCTCCCCGCAACACCGTCCAGTACTCTAATGAAAGTCTCTACCAGAAATGCACCACATAAGGCGCAAAATGTCGACCAACAAACTTGAGCCATGTCTTTCTTTATACACCATCTTCCCAACACTTCAATCCAGTTGAGAATACCCCAATAAGCTTGTTTTTGGTCTTTCGTAAAGTTCAAAGGGACTTCACACGTCTGTAAGACGAAAATGCCCCAAACTAAGAGCATCTTGCATAAGAAATAGACAGAGGGTAGATGAAAGATTAAGCGTGTGGTGGTGCGAGAGAAATCAAGAGGAGGGATGACAGAGTGGATGCGTTCCCAGAAAGTCGTATGCTGCAGAGGGGAGCGGTACGCTCGTCTGGATCGGCTCGGAGAGGGGATTACAATGTTGTGCAGACGGTGCAACAGAATAGCCTGCGATTCATCAAAAACGTTTGAGGACGAATTTTTAAAAAGGCGTACACACAACATACCGTAATGAATAATCCCAAGATATATCTCGAAGTAAGAAACTCCCAAAGACCGGGAAATCGCCGATGTTCGTCCTTTGCAACCTCGCCAACCACCTTCGATGCCCGCCTTGTCCAAGCTTTAGCCATGCCCGCTGTTGGATTTTCTGTAACATCCAATGCTAGAGACGAATCAAACCAATTCTTTCCTTTCACCAACCGGCGAAAGAAGCGAGAACCTGGGAGAATAGAGACAATGGATGATAGGTTGACTGATACGTCATAAGACCTTGAAATGATCGGGCCTTGGCCTTCCATCAAGTGAGAAATATTCTGGTGGCTTTCAGACGAGTTAAATTGGTCTGCTTGAAGTGTCTTGGGGTGTCGCGGATAACGGGAAGGAATTGTTTTATAGAGTACGCTGCGCTGGGTGGTCAGCAAAGCATGGCGATGCTAGTCATGGCAGTTCGGAGATCGCTGCTCCATGAAAAAAAAAGATCATCATTGTCACCGACGACATGGCTGTTGTTACAGTTGTATAAATACATGCATACAATGAATAAATTAATGGATGAACAAGTCCTGGCGTATTAGAAGGATGCAAAGCAGAAAAGATATTAAATATGCTGATAATATGAGGAGGAACTTGTTGTCCATAGCAAGAAAAGTCCGATCTTCTAGGTTAATCAGAGAACTTGCTTGCTCGACTTGAAAGTCGGAGTGCCACTTCTTGAATCCGACTCTTCATCGTCCTCACGATGATACCGTCGGGGCAGTGGTGGAGGTACTTCGCGTGGGACATCCTTCGAGTAAAAACTGGAAGATGTCGATGGGTGGCGCGAAAGCGCCGCGTTCGACGTCGGCACAGGAGAGTGTGCCATATATCTAGGAAGACTCTCCTCCGGCTTGGAGAGAATAAAGCCTCTCAGCCCTGCCGCCTTCTCCCCTTGTCTGCCGAACCCATATCCAACCTTTTCAGTACTTCTCCATGATGGTGCCTCAGAGGCACTAGTATCGTGGCGTACAACCGTCACCCGTGGTCCAGATATGGACTGTCCCCTTGGATGATTCGAGAAGATCTTGGAAACGGCTGGCGTCGACTTGGTGAAGATTGGTCGTTTATCCGTTCCAGAGGGAAGAATACCCCTGGCCTCCGCTCTCCAGGCCCTGATGGAACGGTAACTTTTGGCGGTCTCGCGGAAGACGAGACCGAGGAGCATATTAATGCACCCTAAAACAAAAAGGAAGAAGGCCGAAACAAGGGTAAAGTCGTCAACATGGTGAGACAGAATTTGCGTTGAAATAAGGCATTGGAAGATGCCCAACGCCCCGAGTCCAAAATTACTTCCGAGAACGGGGAAGAATCGATCAAAGAATGGCATGGGCCAGCTACATTCAGACACTATGTGTCGCAAGAATCAGAAACCAATCTTGAAGCTGGCAACCCACAAGTGCAAGACTTACGAAACAACATAATCGTCTGAACAATAATTAGAAGACTGGCTACAACGGCCCAAAAGACTCCAGCAGGTTGATTTGGAACAGTGCTCCCTCTGCAAATCAAGTCAATGTCAGCACTGGGACTTGTGGTTGATAACGCACTCGATGTAATCACAGTCCAAAATCGAACTATCTTCAGAGCCTCTGTTTGCCTCAAAAGAATTGACAGCTTTAACGTTGGTGACCATAACAAAGATGGTGCTCGAGAAGACGAGAATCAGTGAAACCAAGCTAAAAGCGCGGACGACATTGAGGCCGATGAAATAAACTAATAAAAAATGTCGTCAGTAATCTGTAGGTGTCAACGAAGAGTTTCAGATACACACGTTTGCGAGTAGGAATCATGGTAGTGAGTTACAAAAGGACGTTTTTTCGTGTACTCGTAGACGATAATAAAATGAAAGTTCGTAAAGGAAAGTGAGCGACTAAGTAATAAAAAAAATTGGAGGTGTTCCAGCACCGAATGCAAAGAGCCGTGAAAGTGGAAATAATAAGAATGGGAAGACCGGAGCACAGGCCCTTTAAATCATCGGCTAAAGAACAATCTGACCAACCGCATTCTCGTTGCCGGGGGAGTTTGGGTGCACGGAGAACAATGCGTGGTGAAGGGAAACAATGGATGTTATTGATGTCAACATCACGTGACTAACCGAACAATAGAAACCGTATCTAAGTTAGTGTTGTGCGAAATAGGCTCTTGAAATTCACAGCTGCAAATTCGCCCTGCAAATTTGCAGCTAATTTGCAGGGGT
>QDKV01005123.1_pt1 | contig 28759 bp, 30 predicted proteins | sample 1861101 | NCBI WGS metagenome assembly QDKV01 (sample SAMN04275158, study PRJNA302643) | Fungus metagenome, whole genome shotgun sequencing project. | isolation source: fruitbody | host: Mallocybe terrigena | place: Sweden | collected 2013 | reverse complement strand
ATAACCCATACCCACCAACCCTCAGGGTTTGGCTGACCCTCGCTCATCACTAGCGACAGGTAACCGTTGCCATCGTTACAATGTGATGTGGCAGCTTCTATGGTCGATCTAGGGCAATACTTGTGGTACCGAACATGTCTATGTGTGTATCGCGCGTTTCTGTGTCGCAGAGCAGTAGGGACATCCGTAGTTTGAGTTGCGTAATGTATTGTGTTTTCGACCGAAGTTAACATGGTTGGTGTCTTGCGTGAGTGCTATGCGCGTCCTGGTGCGATAGAATGATCGATCGAATTACGTACATTTCAGGCTAGATTTGACAGCTAGAATAATTCCTCCTGAACGTGTTTTTGCATTGTCTGTCGTTTGGTGAGGGTGAGCTATAGGTCAATCGCGTCGATTTGGTGGTTTCTGTGGCTAGGACCGTTGCCTGCATATCAACGAGACACGCAGCCACCATCGCCATTCGACGCCACCACCACCACCAACCCTCTTGCCGCCGGAACAACCCCCCACATCATAAAACACGCCCATAGGCGTGTTTTATGTGTTCGTCGCGTCCCTCCACCTCCCTTCCCTCTCGAACACGACAAACACGCCCTTCTGGGCGTGTTCGTCGTGTTCGGCGCGTTTCCAACCCCTCGAGCATAAAACCCGCCCGTCTGGGCGGGTTTTATGTGTTCGGCGCCTCCCTTCCCTCTCTAACACGACATACACGCCCAGAAGGGCGTGTTTGTCGTTTTCGGCGCGTTTCCAACCCTCGACGCCGTCGCTTCGTCTCCTCCTTCCCCCTCCGTCATCTCCCCTTCCCTACCTCTCCTTCCCTTCCCTACTCCTCCTATTCCTTACCTCTCCTATCCCTCCCTCTCCTCTCCTTCCCTTCCTCTCCTCTCCTCTCCTCTCCTCCCTTTTCCTCTCTTCTCCTCCCCTCCCCTTCATTCCCTCCCCTTCTCTCTCCTCTCTTCTCCCTCCCTTCCTCTCCTCCCCTTCCCTCTCCTCCCCTTCCCTCTCCTCCCCTTCCCTCTCCTCCCCTTCCCTCTCCTCCCCTTCCCTCTCCTCCCCCCCTCTCCTCTCTTCTCCCCTCTCCTCCCTCTCCTCTCCTCTCCTCTCCTTCCTCCCCTCTACTTTTACTCCCCTTTCCCTCCCCTTCCTTCCCTCTCTTTCCTCCCCTCTCTCTTCTCCCTCTGCCCTTAGTCTAGTTTCCTTTTATGTACTTATATTATTACCAAAAAATGTTATTGTTGAATATTATATAATATTATTAATGAATTAATTAATAATTAATTCCATGGAATATAACTGTTCCACATGGAAGAGATGGAATCAATATATGGAATCCATGTGGAATCCATGTGGAAATATGTGGAATCCATGTAGAAATATGGATTCCATGATGGGTGTGGAATCCATATGAAAATATGTGGAATCCATGTGGAAATATGTGGAATCCATGGTGAGGTTGTGTGGAATCCATAAGAAAATGTATGGAATCCATGAGAAAATGAATGGAATCCATGGAACAGAAGCATTCCATGGTGAGGTTGAATGGAATCCACATGGAATGTGGGGGCACAGTAAAGTACTGCTTATTCCTGCTGCGGCTGCTCTCTTTGATGATTACTTTTTTAGTTGCCAACCGGTCCGATCGTACGCGTTGCCAATTTAGCAGGTAGTCGTACTTTTCAGGCACGCTCTCTGTTTTATCGACCTCAACGCACTTGCGCTTTTGACGCCTTTTGCTTTATCGCTTTAGACAGTTGTTTCGCGTTTCCGCACCGCTGTCCGATAGTTCTCGTTCTTGTGGGTTCATACGATCGTTCAATAACTTCTTCTAAGTCTTTTCGCCTGCAAAGTTAGCAGATCACACAAGGTTCTCGTTTCCTGAGTCGACCCCGCGTTTTGCATGTCATGTTTGGTTCGTTGATGTGCTCGTCCCGATTTGGTAAGAATGCGCATCAATTCATTCTAAGTGAGCTTGCTCATCGAGTTCTGGTCACAAAAGGTTCGCTTTTGCCTTTAATAATTTCTTTTAGACTGCAAGACCCCTGCTAGGTACTTTTTCTATACAAGGGCGCTTTTTACCCTGTGGTAATCTCGACTTTTCACCTATTTCTATAGTTTTCAAGAGTAGACACTTGTTTTAAGCTGCCTGACTCAATCTGAACTGTCTAAATAAATGTCGGTCTTGTGTGGTTTCCTTGCCTAGTCTATGGAGAATAATATGCCAGGCTATAACACATTATTTCCTGTCCAATCTATAACAAATTAGATTATTGTCTTAACCCAGTTGTTATCCACATTAACCAAGGTTCCAATTTGGAAAATACACAGTGATTTAGATGTGAGTCACATCACCGCAAACATTCAAATATCGTCTACCAGATGGACAACCTTTGTACCGGAAGTCAGATGAAAGTTTAGTGGATACAATCAACCGAGTTAGACCAAACCCACCTCAAGGAGCAGTACAATTCGCTACACTTGGAAAACAAGTAAAGAGATTCTATGCAAAGAATTCAAAACGATCTTATCTTCAATGTAGCTATTCCGATAGTGAAGATGATAATGAAGATGAATATCCTTATGAAAGCGAATCAGAATCAGAAGATGAAGATGAAGACGACGATGAGTATGAGGAAGGACACTGGTCAAACAAATTTGAACAGCGCAAGAAAAATCCTACTTATACAGCTACCATTGAAGCAAATGATGAAGACGATGACAGTTACAAGACATATCATAGAAGATGTCAAGAGAATCTTGAAGAAAAAGAATATCCTGCCTATGTCGCTTATAATGATTTGGAAGAAGAAGAAGAAGAAGAAAAATCATATCGATCTTATCCTGCTGAACGTGCTGACAAAGGAAGATACACTCGCCAAGCAAGAGACGCTGCTATGAACAATCCAATTAAGAAAGCACAATTGGATGGAGTATATATGCCTCCAAGACGAACTACTCGCTTTTCAGACAAACCTTCTGAAACTGGTCCTGTACTTTCAAAGATCTCAGTACCAACACGACAATCCTCCAGAATTAACATAGACAATGTTAAGGAAAAGGAAAACATACCAGAAATACCAGTGAAAGAGCAAATTCCTATTGATGCAAGGAAACCAAGATTCAAAGATATTTCAGACATTGTAATGGAAGAGGCAGAACCACAGGCCAAAACGAGTGAGGAACCAAAGAAGACAATCATACTTCAAGATTACAGTAACCACAATAAATTGGCAGAAGAGAAAGTTCCTGAACAAAATTCAGAACGTACTCGCACTGGACCACGACAATCTGATTTATCAACTCAAGTTAATTCAAAGGAAGTAGTAGAGCAAATTCTAGATACACAGGTATCTTTGCCTCTACAAAAAATCTTAGGAGCATCAAGAGAATTGTCTTTCACCTTACAAGATGTCATGCGATACAAGAATCCGAGCAACAAACCAGTTCAAAGTCAAACATCTCAAAGAGTATATAATACTCAAGTAGACAAATTGGAACCAGTCACGGAAGAATTTAAACGAATCAAGAAGAGACTTCAAGGAAGAGAGGTCTCTGAAAACCGAGCACTTATACAAGTAGAATTTGGTTGTGGAAATAATGAAACTATTACTGCACTCATTGATACTGGATCACAACTAAACGTTGCTCGAAAAGAAGTTGTAGAAGAGAAAATCTGCTTACCCATTGACATGGCGAAAAACATGGAAATGTATGATGTTAGTGGAGGAGTAACTGATTTAGTTGGAATGATTAAGTGTGTACCATTACGTTGCGGAAGTGTAAGAACAGAAGCAACTGAGGTATATGTAGGAGGAAACCTACCCTGCGAACTATTACTGGGAAGACCTTGGCAACGTGGAAACCTGGTTTCTATTGATGAACGTCCAGAAGGAACCTATCTTGTCTTTAAGAACCTGAAGACATCAAAACCACGATATGAAATATTTGTCAAACCTACAGATCGACTGAAGGATTCATTCAAACCTGTGAGAAATGTTAAAGTTTACACTGCAATGGAGATAGTAGACTGTGACATGCTTACATCAGACGAAGAAGATGAAATCAAAGTTGATAACACGACAGATCCGCAAAATCAAATCACTATATTCCATGAGGACGATCAATTAATTGCAACCATCGATTCTGGTTCAATTAGAAATGCAGTTAATTCTTCTACCAGCATAGCCAAAAACTTATTCCTCTCGCAACTGTATTCAGCAAATTGTTGACCTTGACGGAAACTATAGAAAATCCTACAGCATTATTGCAGAAGTTCCACTTCAATACAAAGGTATTGAGAAAAACTGGAGAAATAGTACAAAGTACAGAGACTATATATAGGAAAGGGAGGCATATCCGTAAATAGGCATATGGTTTGATCTTACATAGGAATGGTGTGATTTCACCTCATAATCGCGTATATCTAAATATAGAGAACAATAGAAACAGATGAGTAAGACAATTGCACCAAGATGGTGCCATAAGGTGTGCTGATTGCACCATAGGGTCATGTGGAGTGACATTGATCGTAACATTATCTCCTTTCTTGATTTGATGTCGAAGTTCAAGGAAGAAAAAGCAAACTTCTTCTCTTGATCACAGCACTAGGCCAAGAAACGGTTATACTGGAATACCCGTGGCTGAAACAAGAAAACCCTGACATTAACTGGAGACAACAGACATTACAATGGAGAAAAGAGAAACCTTACCGGATCAAGATGATCATGCCCACCGAACCCTTCGAAAACATCACTGACAATTCTCTTGTTATCTCTGCCATCACAGGAAAGCTCACCGATGAAACAAGAGAGACATGGATGAAAACCAGAATGTCACACTCTGAATTATTCGCTCTTGAAGGAGAAAAGAAAAAGAAACGACCTAAAGAAGAAATAATTCCTGTCAAATTCCACAAATACCTCGACACTGTATTTTCTGAAAGAGAAGTTGGAAAACTTCCACCGAGAACAAAATATGATCATAAAATCGATCTCAAACCAGGATTCGAGCCCAAAAGAGGAGTCTTGTATTGACAAGGCCCTGAACAAGATAAAGCAACGCAGGAATTCTTAGATGAAAATCTTGCAAAAGGTTTCATTCGTGAATCAAAATCCCCCCAAGCAGCGACACTATTCTTCGTCCCAAAGAAAGATGGACAAACACGACCAGTCCAAGACTATCGATACCTCAATGATTGGACGATCAAAAACGCGTATCCACTTCCAAGGATCGACGACCTTATCGACAGACTAGTCGGAAAGAAACTGTTCATTAAAATGGACATTCGCTGGGGCTATAACAACGTCAGGATTCACAAAGGAGACAAATGGAAAGCAGCCTTTATCTGCAAAAATGGGTTATACAAACCTCTGGTTATGTTCTTTGGACTAACCAACTCACCAGCAACCTTCCAATCGATGATGAACGAAACGTTCCAGAAGGAAATGCTACAACAGTGGCTCGACGCAGACATGGACGACCTTCTTATAGGAAACGGAGGCGATAAAGAAGACTTGACAAAGAAAGGAATTGTCGCGCTTGACAAATTAGAAGAAAAAGATCTTTTCGTCAAACCCGAGAAAAGCGAATTTTTCGTCACAGACGTAGACTTCTTGGGATACCGACTTAAAGATGGAAAACTAGGCATGGAATCACAAAAAGTCGCCGGAATCGCTGACTGGCCCCCTCCAGAAAATGTCTCCCAACTCAGGAGTTTCTTTGGATTCTGTAACTATTACAGAAAATTCATCGATCACTATGCTGACCTTTGCGCTCCTCTCAACGAGCTCTTGCGAAAAACAACCATTTGTGAATGGACGCCTTTACGACACAAAGCCTTTGAGAAAATCAAGGTAAAATTCGTTACAGGACCTGTTCTTTTAATCCCGGATTACATCAAGCCTTTTATCATCGAGGCAGATGCCTCTCTATTCGCAACAGGTGCTGTTCTCCTCCAAGAAGACTCAAACAGAGAAGAACACCCAACAGGATTCATATCTTCATCTTTGAATCCTGCTGAACAAAATTATCAGGTCTATGAGCGCGAATTATTGGCTATTATCCGCGCATTACGAGAATGGCAACACTACGTCCAAGGCTCCTCATCCCTCACCGTCATAAGGACAGACCATGCAAACTTGACCTACTGTAGGTCTCCTCAAAGGCTTACACAACGGCAAACATGATGGATTGTTGAATTAATGGACTACGACGTCCAATTGGTTCACAAACCAGGAAAGACAATGATCCCCGCTGATGCGCTCAGCAGACGACACGACCACTCTATCGGAATTGACATAAAAGAAGATATTATTGTCCTCCCAGAAAATCTCTTTGTCAACCTTATCGACCTTGACCTACAGGACGCTGTAGTAGCGGGACAAAAAGAGGATTCTACCACAAAATCAGCTTTAGAACACCTCAAGGGTGCACCGGGATCAATAAACAATACCGTAGGTCGGAATTTTTTTTTCAGAGTGAGTGAAGGGACTACCCTAGGTACGTAATCAGGCACACTGTCCTAATATGGTAATATGACCTCATCGGCGTGCTGTTTTACCCTTCCTGTGTGTCGAACATGCATCGCAGGTCCAATTCCGAGGTGTTATCTCAAGGCCAACACATTGTAAGTGATACTAAACTGGAGAGTAAGTTTTTAAACCATTCAAAAGGGTGGACTATACCCAAACTGTCTCGCAACCAGAAGTGTTGCATGCCAGCGCATCAGCAGAGTATGGTATGACAGTATTGCCACAATAGCAGTCATTCAGAGAGCTCAATGCAATGGCTGTTCTCTTCCTTGACGTCCTTCCTGTAACCTCTACAACGGTACGAGATTGTCTTGGAGGTAAAGTTGCCAGTTGTTCTGAATTGTTCACCAGGTCTATTTCTGAGAATTCCTCTGTCGGCACACTGGCCGAATGCTATGGAGATATAGTTTAGCAATACACCATACATTAAGTAGGATAATAAAGCTTACCTTGGTATTATGAATTACTCCTTCGCTACCCTGCTCTGTAAAGAAACCAGCTCCAATTTGAGAATCTGGACCATTCGGAAATGTGAAGTCATGACTATGTAAGTCCTCAGTGCCATTTCCAGTGGTAGTTTGGATACTCGACTGTGCAATTAAGTCCACTGTTAAAGCTGAACAGTCTGGACTATCACGAGAATCCAAGCCACTGGACAATTTTCAGGACAGTGACGAGTTCAAAAAGAAGGGCACTCACATGACAGGTACCGTTGATCGATGGGCATCGGAAATTACCAGCGGTAATGTGTTGACTTTCTTTACGCGTTTAACTGAGGTGGTCTGGCGCTTTGACCAGGCTTCTTTCATTTGAAGTGACTCGAAGTTCGACAGTCGCCACGTGTCCTCATACTGGGGAATAGGTGCATTTGCATGGACTCGAGCAAAGTGATAGCTAAGGTTGTATCTCCAGATTGCCGGTGCAGGTTTCGGACACAAGGGGCAGATGACTGGGACATTTGAACAAGGAGAAGATGCAGAGGACTCCGAAGCAATGGAGTATGTGAAGTTGACCTTTATAGCACAACCATGTGAACGCTCTTGATCGATCTTGAGATTACCGCGCGCGCCTTTCCCTTTCTTCAAAAAGAATTGGCACGATGGTGCCATGATTAGACACAGTCCACAAGGTTCAGTTGTGTGGTTAACTTTCGGGTCATGGATTACATGAGCGCCCATATGTTGAAGAATGCGCTGTCCCTGGGACAGGTCAAGTGTGACAACGGGGTTGCATAAAGGGCATTCGAAGGAGTTGAAGTCGTTATGATTGATAAAGCCGTTGTCGTTCTCACTGACAAAGCATGCTTTTCCTTGCAGAAGACTTAGTGCAATGTTATCCAATTCAGTAATATTACTTACCTGTAATCTCGCGATATGGAAAGTCCTTCATAGGAGCAAGCTTGGGAATACTCTTCATATCAGTGAGTGTCATATACTCGCAGAGGCTTGCAGAAAGTGCAACAAGCGCTCGACTTTCCAATAGATAGAATGCAGAATGGGCAATCTCCACTGCGTCTGATAATTTGGGATTGAGCGGCAGAGTAACCCTCCCTGGAACAGTAAATGTATGCTCTTCAGATGCCCTGCAGGACCTCCAATCGTATTTCCCACTTGGATCGTCGTCTGAGGATGCAGGCCGAAGTCCAAGTAGTTGATATGACACGGCCACTGTGTTCTCAGGCAGTGTGGAATGGGGAACAAAGTCGACGGAATCACCATCAATGCATAGAGCATTAACTTCTCCTATGCAAAGCCATGCAACGTTGTCATTAAATACAATAGAGGCAATGGGATCGGAGATGACAAGCACGGGATCATTAGGGGATGCAATTGCGGACATCTTGTGTTCAGTTGAGTAAGCAGACATATACCGTTCAACCTCTTGGGCCCTTCGAAGGCGGTCGGTAGAGCTAACCGTCTTCCGGTATTTGCTATAGCGTGCCAGGATGCGGGACTTCTGCATTGGTTTGCCATCAACCATGAGAAAGCGATCATGGGGAGCTGAGATGCGATGGCCATGCGGTTATCGAGGTTGTGCTGGATATGGGGAAGGAGTGGATCTTGAAGAAGAGGGTGGCCTCGAGATATTGTGATATCCGCCAGACTCTCTTCAATGTCATCGGTGGCAAGAGGTACATTCACGAGAAGAGTGCCAAATGGTGATAGTATGTCAGCACCCTGGGTCTGTTCCAGGTCATGCAAGATTGTTGTTGTAAACGCACACTGGTCAGTCGCAACCATTTGACGTCCACGCTTCCATGCTGTATGTAAGGAGACATGTTTCGTCTTGACATCGCTTCTCCAGGATCCAGGCTTAAGGTGGTCTGCGCCATCGGGGAGCTTCTTCGAGAGTCGATCTATTGCAGGAACTTTCAAACGGCGGGGAGAGCGATCCCATTTTGGCCACCTTGCGAAGATGTTCGAAACCTCGGTAGTTCCGGTGAGACGATGGTAAAGTTGATAGATGTCAGGGTTGGCATCGTTTCCAACCATGGTGCGCACAATACCAAAGAGTTCTTCGAGCCGATCAGTTCCAAGAAGGCCAATCCAGAAACTTCCATCCGGATCGTCGACTTTGGCCTTCGCAACACAGAAAAAGATGTTTTTAACCATCAACATAATGTCGATAAAGAGCTCTGTTGGAATGAAAGCCTTTCCACCAGCAGCACGGTACAAGGCAATGGAGAGATGAGCGGCTGCACTAAGATGTTCAAGCTGCTCTGAAAGGGAAAGATCAACGCATAGGTATGGGAACACCGTATGATAAAGAACTTTACCAAGAATTTGTTTGTTGTTGGTTCGTAACGAATTCTCTTCTCACAGGCCAGCTCATCAAACATCAACACAGCATGAAGAACTCATTGCTGACCATGTGCAACTGCCAGGATTGTTTTGAATGCGGCCTTTACATTCCTTGATACCTCGTCTTCTGTTGGTTGACCGGGAGATGGAATAATCGGCGGCGTGAATGAGAGGCTGCGCAGGTATGTCAGACTCGGGTCTTCTCTTGCTCTGTGATTGATATTAGCAATCCGATTCCCTCCTAGCCGCCATTGAAGTAACGCTCTCATGTCATCTTCCTCAGTGAAGTTCTTTGGATGATAAACACCTTGTGCAGCTGCTTCGTACGTTGATAAAATCCCTCTTATACCCCGCTTCTGACTAACAGCAATCCGGATTATCCGATCGACACGTTCTACGCTTCCGTGGGCTATGGCTGTCACCAAACGCTTGTGCTCGGATAGCTCAGCCACCATTCCAAGGAGCTTTCTTGCCTGGTTCAGTCCTTGCAGGCAGAAGAACTCCTTGCGCAGCTCTTTCCTCCGCAGAACTTCAACAAGACCCACATGTCCATGGTAGTGGAAGTTGGCGTTTTCGTGGACGCCATCTTGAGCGCGAGTGAGTATGCCTTCCAGACTTCTGTTTTCATCAGCGCTTGGCACGGTTGACAAACACTATTGCTTTGCTGTAGGTATTCAACACAACTTGTGGCATACACCGTCATCACCCCCTTGTTCACGGAGTAGTCCCATGGAAGAGGAGTTGCGTCATGTAGACCAAATGGATAAACACTGTGTGGTGACTTTCTGTCTGGAAACTTCAAGACATAACCACAGCAGCAAAACCTCCGACGGGCAACAGCTAGTGGATTGGGATTGGGCAATATTGGCTGGTACGTGTTATTATCTCCATCCAATTCGATAATTTCGACAATTTGCTTAGCTGGCAAAGGATGTGGTGCTACCGTGATAGGTGGATCGCTGGTTGTCGATTCGCATGGATATTCGCCACTACAATAACTCGTTAGTGGGGAGCGCAGTCAACCCATGAGGTGCGTACAGTTTTTCCATTGCTTCAACCAGAGGTGAAAGCTTGCCTTCGAACAGCCTCTCGTCAACCCCTCTCGCCTCAACAAAGTACTTCGCAAACCTCAATATCCCTTCGACTCCCTTCTCTCCTCGTCTAATCTTGGCTGTCAATTCCCTCTCAACATTCCCCCAGCCCAGAACTGACTTTAGAAAGCCATTCAACACCTTCTCCCATAGTTCATCTCCATGCAGATCCGGTGCTACAATGCTGGCTGGATTGAGCGGGAAACTTGCGAGCGGATCACCATCCATCGCCTCTGGTATAGTATGTGGAATACGAGAAATTGCTTCTCCAAGTCGGCCAAGAAACCCAGCCGTAACAGTGGCGCAGCGCGAGCCTTCTGCCACTCTCCAGCTCGGAGATGACATGATGTTGTTGAGATGCTGGATTTGGCACTTCTCGACGGCTGCAGCTATCTGCAAGACGGGTATAGACATTACAGTGGCTTGATTTGTTGTAGGTTTCGGCCCTTGCTTGAAGGAGGACATCAGTGATCCTTCCTTCGTCAACTTTCCCATCTTTGACTTCTTCTCCTTCCTGTCTCTGCACTTTGCTGTAGTGATGTAACGGCTCCGGCTCGGCCTGAAAGCCCCAGCCCAGGCCCGGCTTATAGTGGCTCAGGCTTCACAAAATTGTCAGCCGAGCCCTGCAAGCTGGCCCAGCCTTGGCCCAGCCTGGCTTTGGCTCAAGCCCTGGCCTATAAGTTACATAACAATAAAATAAAATAAAATAAATAAATCAATAATTGTACTAGTCTGAGTCAATATCTACGACAAGTGAATCCCATGAGTCTACCTTCTCATCCTCCCACTCACAATCACCATCATCATCAAATACCTCCAGTTCCTCTTCAGTTACTAAGGTAGGAAGATCACGGAAAATCAAATCTCGAACGTAAAGGGCCTTCAAGAATTCTAAGGCCTCGACAATATCCCCCTTTAACCTATTTCGGCGCTTCGAGATGGTGATGCCTGCTGCTGAAAATGCACGCTCACTAGATACTGACGATGCCATAATAGCGAGGTGATCGAATGCAAGAGATGCCCAAACGGGAAGTCGTTGTGCATTTAACTATATAAAAGGATTAATTTCCTTGAATTGGATGAAACATCGTGACGACTTACTCCCCACCACTGAACCAGGGTCATGTTTTCTGGCAATTCATCTTCACCCCGAAGATATCTATTGAATTCACGTCGCCAGGGTGCTTCTGAAGTCGTAGTAGATGTATTTGAGATACCGTCATCATCGCTGTCACTGTCATCACAAAACGTCGCTCGTTTCTGTTTACCTTTCTTGGACAACGATGCGGACCCTCCATCTCCGTATATCTCATAATAGCGTTCCTTGAACTAGACTACGTTAATAGAAAATCATTATAAATAAAACAATAAACATATGATTTCTTCAGCAGCCGCTAAGACTTCTTTTTGCAATTCTGGATCCCAATTCTTCTCGAAATAAGACAATTTGATATCTGGGTTCAGCACTAAACAATTCTAATAAGACTCGTACGAAGATATAGAAAACAAAAACATACACATGACCATTGTATATGCATGTGATGCAGAGGTCTTGTCGTAGTAGTCGGCAATCTTATCAGCACCTGCCTGAAGCACGTCCGTGAAAGGAGCATACTTGGTGCGCGTGATGCGGGAGCTCCATGCCCTATGAAGGGATTCAAGTGCAGGGATGCCGTTGTGAAGACAAGGTATGTTTTCGTAAGAGAAGGCTTGCTGGGACTTATCAGCATGCTATTTAATCATTAGAGTTGGATAAAAAAACCAGAATGATACACATACCTTCAATAATTCTATCAAGTGTTCCACTAGCTTCCACTCGTCGTCAGTGAGCTTTAGGGAATCGATTTTTGCGCGTGCACGATGATCTGTTTCATCACGTCCGAGTTCATATACAAATTCATTGACAGTCTAGAAGTAGCTTTAGGTACGGTAATTCTTGATAGGTGTTCAATATGCACATACCGACTTCAAATCCTTTGCCCGTGTCAACATGGCGAGAGTTGATGACCACCGAACCATCATATCGAGCAGCAGTGTCTTCGGTATCGAGGCAAGGCCTGCCTGCAAGATCTTGAATCTCTCCTTTCGTTTCGCAGATGACCGAACCTTTCAAGCTTGAGGTAAGACACAAAGAACAAGAATAATTATTGATTTACCTTGACTGTAATTGCCCGAACCAAACCCACAACATCACGCTCAACTGCAGAAAGATCCGGATTGTGCTCTTCAGGCTTTTCCGGATTAAAAAATTTTGTTTTTGAATATGTCGACAAGACGGCTTGAGTAGCAAGGTTGATAATATGTGCCAGACAACTAGACACCCATCAGTAACAGATTGCAGTCCAAGAGATAGACAATACCGGATGTGACGTGTCTTATGATCCCAACGTTTGCAACCCTTTCGGGCATCTGATGCATTCAATCGTCTTGCGAAAGCCTCCAGCATTGTGATGTTATTACTTGCATTATCGCAAGTAATCCATCCCACCTGCAAGAAAGATTAAAATATATCTAAAGTGTTATATAATAAGTATACCTTCTGCTCAATACCAATGCGCTTGACGATTTTGTACAGCACACGGCCAAGACGAGCACCATCATGAGCGGTGTTCATCTGAGCGAAGCCGAAAAGGGCGCTCTGGTGTTCCCAGTTGTTGGTCGAGGTCTCTTCGTTCCAATGGCCAGTCACCCCAAAGTAGGCATCCTGATTTCCTGCCTGCCATGCATCACAAGTGAGAGAGACGAGCCCCGTCTTTCGATCCTACAGTCCGATCAGCATCAGGATTCAGCAGAAAGTAAAGTAAAACAGTTTTCAGACGCACATTAATACGGTTTCGAAGGTTCGTAAGATTTTTCTTAAAGAGCTGAATATTCTTGAAAGAAGGGTGTTCGAGGGCTTGGATTGGCTGCGAGACAGGACTTAGATGAGGGGATGTTGATACACAGAAGATAATCACATACCTGATGGGTCTCAATCAACCACTGAATAGCGGCATCGCGAAATAGTGCATCAGAGTATGCAACAATCTTGTCTTCAGGTTCCTTCGCCACCAAATGTGGATCGAGTGATTGCTGCTTCGCTCGGTTGGCCGCGAGAGTGGCACCCTTCCGTGCACGAACCGCCTTTGGAAGCTTCGATTCAAAGTCGTTTTCGCTGCACCACTTGGTGTAAATACCCTATAATGATTTCAGATCTATCTGAGTCCCTCAGGTTGAAATAGTAAAACTTACCTCGTGCATTGATTCGATATGGCGCCATAGTGTAGTCACCTCATTGACTATCACCTTCGTAGTCCCTTTCTTTCTATACAATAAAAATGAATTAGTTTCATACAAATTCAGATGTAGTTTGACACATACTTGCAACGTAGACATTGCCGGTGAGGTTTACCACCATGCTTCCTCTCCGGAGGCTCGAAAAAGGCATCAACATCACGGGTGCGATCCTTGAGGGACTGTCTTGGCTTCTCAGGTTCGTCATCGCTGGATGTTGACAGAGATGCTGCCCGTCATCGTTTCAAAGGTGTATCTATAGTCATCATGGTTAGATGTTGAGCAAGATGTTGAGAATCCACCTCAAAAATTTACTTACCTTCTGTGATTTCCACTTCAACATCTGAATTGACATCAACAGCATTCGATTTCTGTTTTGAACCAGTGGTAGCAGGTGCAGGCTCAGCAGGAAGTTCCGGAACTATGGTTGCTGCATGGTGGGATGGTTGGGAAACTTGGGTTTGGCGATGTGGGGCACTCGGCTTTCGTTTTGGGTCAGCACCAGCAGTTGCGGCAGGAGCAACTTGAGCAAGTATGGCAGGAGCAAGCGTTGCCTGTTGTTGGGCTTGGTTACGCGCGTTGCGATGTGACGTGACCTCAGGTTCAGCATCATTCGCTTCATCGCGAAGCTTACTCAACGGCATGCGGACGTGTTTGTGGTTATGATTGGCAGACATTGGGGGTGAAAATTGAATGAAGAAAACTAGGAGATTTTATATACCTTCATGCTGAGCCACTGGGCCTGGGGCCACCAAAAAATTGTAAGTTTCTCATATTGAATTGGATGAAAATTGAACAATGCTTCAAATATGAAGGGGCCAAGGGCCGCCACCTGGCATGGAAATTGACCTAAAAGCCACGGCTTAAGCCCCCGGCTCAGGCTTTACAAATATCTGAGCCGGGCCAAAAGCCACTTCCAGCCGACTAGTAGGCCTGGCTTGGCCTGGCTTTTCGACGGCCGGCTTGGCCTGGCTTTTGGCTTGGAGCCGGAGCCGTAACATCACTACTTTGCTGACCCCATATGTTGAGTGAGTAGGTTCTGCAACCCACCCCGTCCTGTTTTTATTCGCTCACTACAATCTGGACAGACTGCTGAGCCATCTGGCTGAATTGGAATCTGTGAGAGGTTTTTTTTAATGGCATATTCACTTGTGAATGAGATTCTTACATTTGGTAATGCACTCATTGGCATTCTTCACATCGCAAAATAATTGATTTATCAACATAATTTGTCATCTATTACCTCCGACTCTCATTGGACACTCATTTAAGTAATATAGCGTACTTTATTATGTGCAAAGAGTTTTAAGAGCTGACTAGACACCATACATTTGACGGTGGATCAAATTTTGAGCCCATGAGTGGCGCTGGCAATAGCTGAAAGGCTAAAGTCTCTTTTTTTTTTCGGCCTCTGGCCAGCAACTACCTACCTAGCCCACGGTCCGGGATTTTGATCCCGGTGCACCCTTGGAACACCTACAAGATCCTGCAGATCAGGCGACAAAATGGCAACTTGAAGATGGACCTAACGGCTCGAAATGTCTCTTCTACGATGGAAGGATGTACGTACCAGACGATTTGGACTTAAGAAGACGAATCATATCGGATCATCATGACACAGCAATAGCAGGCCATCCGGGTGCACTGGCTACAACAAGAAGCGTCCGTCTTTATTATTGGTGGCCAGGAATGACCACCTTTATTTTGTTGTGGGCTGCGCAACATGTCAGCAATTTAAAGTGAACACGTGCCCATCAAAACCCTCTCTTTATCCAATCCCTAGCAGATCTTCCAGGTTATTTGGAGCCATTGGCTTGGACTTCATGACCGATCTTCCCACCGCGGACAACGGCTCCGACTCTATCATGGTCATAGTAGACCATGGTCTTTCAAAAGGGGTGGTACTCATACCAACCACAAAATTTGGACTTACGGCAGAACGAACTGCACAACTATTTTTGGACCATGTCTATTCTAGATTTGGACTACCCGACAGCACCTTGTCCGACAGAGGATCACAATTCGAGTCAGAATTCTGGCAGAATCTATGCAAATCACTTGGAATCAAGTCAAAACTCACCACTGCCTTCCATCCACAGACCAATGGTGGAACAGAACGAGTCAACAGAGAGATCCAACTCTATCTCGCATCAACAATCCATCCTCATGGAGTCAAGCGCTCAAAAAGGCAGAATTCATTCACAACAACCGACCACATGCTGACAGAAGTCAATCCCCATATTAGCTAATGTATGAAGCCGCACCAAAAGCGATTATCGAACTGTACTACAAAGGGAACATCGAAAATCAACAAAGATTACAGCAACTGGAACAATGGAGAAGCGACGCGTTACTAGCACATGAATATGCTCGACAAAAGATGAAAGAAAGGATCAAATCTACCTTCACACCATTCAAGAAAGGAGATAAGGTGTGGCTAGAAGGCACAAACCTCAAATTGGGGTACAACAAAAAGATCACCATGAAACGCGAAGGACCCTTCACAATCACAGAAGTACTAGGACCTGTCAACTATCAGCTGAAACTACCCGAAAAATGGAAGATGCGAGACAACTTCCACACTGGACTATTGACACCTTATACCGAAAACACCGTCTATGGAGAGAATTTCCCACAACCACCACCAGATCTTATCGAAGGAGAGCCAGAATGGGAAGTCGAACGCATTATCAAGCACAAAGGAACAAAGAACATCCGTTATCAGGTCAAATGGAAAGGCTATGACGAAATGACCTGGGAACCCAAAGACAACTTGCGGAACTCAAAGGAATCAATAAGCGACTACTGGAATAGGAAGAAAACCCAATCACGCCATTGATAACGGGATCACACCGTCGCACACCATCGATTATCAATCACGCAATTGTTTGTCAGCGCCTCAAGGCTAAAGTCTATATAAAACCCTCCAACCGCCCATCTTTGATTGCTTAGAATCTCAAGAAGATTCTACCTAGCGCTCAACAAACGCTCTATACTGCTATAAACAATGTCTTCCCCCTCTAACAATGCCTCACCCTTCCGACACTATGTTGAATCCACCAACGAACCCAAAACCCTCCATGGTGTTCAGATTACTGTGGAAAGCTGGAAATCTGCAGGCGTCTTTGGCGCACCAGACCCCAACATTCTCCCTCCGGCTTTCGTTGACGAAGCAACTGGTTGAGTCCTCCAAGACATCCTCGAACCCGAAGCCTCATCCTTCGGCGAACGAACCCCCACGCCTTCCCCTCCTTCCACTCCCAAGGCTAAAGGAAAAGCCAAAGAAGTAGTGAAAGAAGAACACCTCGATCCAATGTCCGACGACATCTACGAAGAACAAGAACAAATCCCCGGTCTCTCTCGACCGAAATTGACCATCGCCATCCCACAAGAACAGGTGTGCGTAGAAATTGTTTGCTCATCTTTCGAAGCCATCTAATAAAGAATCTTTCGTCATCCATGTGATAAGGTGGTTGGGGGTTCCTGAATAATGATCCTCTTGCCGATTTCTCGGTTTAATCCTCGTATGTATGCTTGGATTAAGAGGGTAACATTTTCTTGTTCGTCCAACCCTGCTTTCTGGACTAATATTCTGAACCTGGTGTTGTATTCGTCGACGGTTTGTCTCGCTCCTTGTCGAATTGTGTGTAGTTTCGAGATTGCGTCGTCTTGGCTTCCTACATCCTTGAAGCTTTCATTTAGTGTGGCTTTGAATAGATCCCAGCTGTCGCCTTCACATAGTGTCTTTGAGGCTCTTCTTCGAAGGTATTGTTCTTTCCACATTTTTGCGTTTCCTTCTTTGAAGAGCGAGAGCACGTAATATGCTTTGCGCGTATCGGTGTCGTATATTTGGCTTTGGACAGAGAAGCGTACTTCTGCTTCTCTGAGCATGGGTTCTAGCTCTTCTGGTTTGCCACTGAATGGTGCTTGTTCTGCAAATTTTAATCCTCTTCCATCAGTCGTTTTAACGGTCGCTGCTGCTGTTCCTGCTGTCATAGCCATCGCATTGGCATTTTCTCCAGTTGGTTGTATTGTAGTATTTGCAACACGTTCTTGGTCAAAGAGTTTCTTTTGTTCAACCATGATTCCTCGTATTAAATCGTGGAGGTTTCCTGGAGTCATTGTAACGAATGTCGATCCTGCTGGTTGTTGGGGTAATGGAAGGGAAGAAGTGGATGCTTGTGGTGTATATGCCATTTCAGGTTCTTCGTATATGTCTTGATAGATGTCTTGTGAATGTGACGTTGTTATGGAGGTTGGTGATGATATGGATGTGGAGCTACTCTCTCGTTTGATTGATTTCCTGGGTGATGGTGGTAGGACTGGATCTGGTGATAGACCTCTTGCTGCGTTTATGAGCTGTCCTCGTTTCATCTTTCCTTTATCGAATGGTCAGGGCTTTTCGCTTTTCTTTGGTTTGTGATCACGTCTTGGGTCTAACATTATGGTTCCTTCTCATGAGGATCCAGGGTTGGTTTTATCGTGGTAACCGACCCCTCAGATTTCGAGGTTCTCGTGACCTATAGGTTTCTCCGCTTCGGTAGGTAGAAGGGGATGAGAAGAGTAGGAGTTTGAATATTTTGTTATGAGTTATCTTTTATCACGTAAGAGACTCGGTATAGTCCTCGAAGACTATTAGTTATAGATTTAGAAGTTCAGTTAAGAGTTCAATCTTGTATAATATTCGAGGCTTGATCCGAGTAATATTCAAACTGGAGAAATAGTACAAAGTACAGAGACTATATATAGGAAAGGGAGGCATATCCGTAAATAGACATATGGTGTGATACTACATAAGAATGGTGTGATTTCACCTCATAATCGCGTATATCTAAATATAGAGGACAATAGAAACAGATGAGTAAGACAATCGCATCATGATGGTGCCATAAGGCATGCTGATTGCACCATAGAGTCACGTGGAGTGACGTTGATCGTAACAGGAAGAACACCTCGATCCGATGTCTGACAACATCTACAAAGAACAAGAACAAATCCCCGGTCTCTCTCAACCAAAATTGTCCATTGCTATCCCACAAGAACAGGGAAAAGGTCAGGACAACCTCGCAATCGGCGCGGCAGGTTCGTCTCACGTCAAAGCGCTCGAATCAGGCTCCAAAGGGGCCTCCACACGCCTGCAAGCGATAGAGACAGTGCTGCAAGCCATCTACCACCCCAAGAAATGTCTCAACAAGAATTCGCATGGCGCATCGCAAACCGCCAAAACACCTACCACAAAGGCACCCTCCACCGATTCGATGATGGAGGATGTTGAAGAAAATTATGAATTCGGCTACGCCCGCTTCCTCAATGTCATCAACACTGACGACAATATCAGTCAATTAGTCCGACAGTCTGTCGACCATGCCGAACTTTACAAAGGATTCTTACGCCATGAGGCCTACCGCCACATGCGACGTGAGCTCGAACTGCTTGTCAAAGAAACCTTCGAATTACACAAAGAACTGGGCAATGTGGCATGCCTAGTATTAGATCTCCAAGCAAGACACGAAGATCACAGAAATTGCCTCCAAGAATTTGCTGAAAGTCTAGGCCAAGGCGCAGAATACACCATCCGCAACATCCCCGCTAAGACTCTTAGGACGCGATATCCGACTATGTACAACAGGAGACCCGCAGCAGTCATCGCAGCAGATCAGCAACATCGCGCTCCTCCCCCTCCAACATACCCCCGTGACAGTGGACGATGCACACCCCCACACCAACGATACGACCCATCGAACCCGCGTTGGGATGGACAACGACCGCATTTCAAATTACACGGTCCCTGCGCAACCTCAGAATGGTTCTCGATGTGGACACCACGCAAAGAATACAAACATCATCAATGCAAATTCTGCAAGCTCTATGGCCATATACAATGGAATTGTCCACAATATGCTTGCCCCCATTGCCGCAAAGCTTGCGGTCATAAACCAATCCACTGTCTGAAACGTCCAGAACAACACGACGGACGAGACGCCAACATCCACAGGGTCGAAACCCCACAAGTTCGCTTTAACGAAAATATCTTCGTACGCAAAATCTTAAAGCCAACCATCACCGAACAATCATTCAATATTGCGGCGCGAACAGCAATCAGAGGAAGAGGACGCCCAGAACCATACATGCGTATGACTACACGACCTAGAGGACGAGGACGACGCAGAAATCCACAAGACCAAAACATACCGTTCCCTCCTCTCGCAACCACAACGCCACCTTCATACAACGAAGCCACTCGAGAAAGAGAACGAAGTCCTCCTTACGATCCTTGCAACGATCCTGATTGGGATGATAGCATCCTAGACCTCTACCAAACTGACGACGGCGCTCGAGACTATTGATGTTACAACGAACATCAGATTAAGAAAGGAGATAATGTTATGATCAATGTCACCCCACGTGACCCTATGGTGCAATCAGCACGTCCTATGGCACCACCCTGGTGCGATTGTCTTACTCATCTATTTCTATTGTTTTCTATATTTAGATATATGAGATTATGAGGTGAAATCACACCATTCTTATGTAATATCACACCATATGCCTATTTACGGATATGCCTTCTTTTCCTATATATAGTCTCTCTACTTTGTACTTATTCTCTAGTTTGAATATTACTCGGGTCGAACCCTCAAATATTATCTAAAAGATCAAACTCTTCACTGAACTTCCAAATCTATAACTAATAGTCTTCGAGGACTATACTGAGTCTCGTACACGATAAACGATAACTCATAACAGTATCGGGTTCTGGGGATGGAGATTGTTCGATTGGTATAGGCAGTCATTTGGTTGGTTGTCCAAGGGGTTCGTTTAATCTTCTTCGTTCTCTTGGATTGGTTCGTCGACTTGGATAGGTGAATTATCACCTGACGGTTCTTCTTCTTCTGGATGTCCTTCTGATTTGTATTCAGTGGTTCCTGATCCTGTTTTTTCAGATCCTGTTCCTTCGGATTCTGATTCTTTGGCTTGTTCCTGGGGATTTCCTTGCAAGGTTGATTCTTCTTCCTCATCTTCTTCTTCTGAGACTTGTTCTGTCTCTACTGGTACTTCTACGACACTTGGTGGCGGTGTGGGCTGCCTGATAGGCTGTTGCAATATTGAAGCTCTGGGTCCTCGCCCTACTCTTGAGGATTGTATGCGTAGGCCTTGATGCTGGAGTAGTAAGACTTGTTCTGGAGAGAACTGGGGTGGTCTTGGTCCTGAGCCTACGTTGACCCTTGTTGTAATTGGTGGAGCTGTAGTTTCTCGATTGGCAAGTGGTTCGTCTGATCCTGAGCTGTTGCTTGGTGGTTTATATCGTGGAGGCGTTTCGCCTAGAGTGTTTCTCTCACAATGATCGTGGGGCTGTAGAAGGAGTTTGACAAATTGTTATGAATGTAGGACTTAGCGCCTTGTCAGTGCAACTAAGCTTAGAGCGAATAAGATGTTAAGCAGTTAAGTCAATTATTGAATAAGTCTTAGGACTAAAGGCTTGACAGTGTAACTACACTCGTATTGTCAAACTAAGGGAAAAGTACGGTACTACAAGACTAGCTTATATACCTAAGGTCCATGAGTCACAAAAGAGACAAGTCATATGCTAAGTAAGTGATGAGTCGAAGATGAATAATGAACGAGTCAAGAAAGAGTCATAACTAAGAGAACAATGAGTCCGATCGCTAAGCAGCGAGTCAATCATAAGTACGAGTCATAAAAGGAAATAAAGATGACTAAAGGAAAAATGATGTCATAGGAAGTGGAAGTGTCTGTCACAAGTGTGACTGATCATAACAGTTATTTCTTCTTGGAAAACATTCAATTGAACATCTCATGTTTTTCTTAGGTGGTTTGCATCCCTCCCGCTTGATTTCCTCTGTTTTGGCAAATTTCCCTTGGTACTCATCTGTTATCAGATCGCGCAAGGATCTATTCAAAGTTCTGACCCCCTTCCAGATATTAATAGTCCTTCAATTTTATTTATCTAATACTTTTTTAGTGCTTTGCAACAAAAATGAAGGGATATGAATCTGCACTGTTTGAAAGTTTGTCTGGTAGTGACAAGGCTACTGGGATGCAAAATTTTCTCGGTATCAGGTCTGGTGCACAAGTTGTCCCCTGGCAACCAAGAAAGAATGCAAATTCTTCTGAATCAAGGAAAGTTTGCTTGGTCATTAGTGCCTACCGTCTATTGGATGTCGTAGCAATGTTGAGTGGTGCGCAGCCTGCTCCATGTGTGGAACGGCAGTTTTACCAGCTACCAAATACAAGCTTTCGTGTTAGTATTATTTCTATTCTTTCTTCATTACCTAAAATATTAGCAGGGCATGGACAAACTGGTCAATTGGCCATTGGTTTTAGGACAATTCAAGGATATGCTCAGAAAGTCCAGTAAACCAGTCGAGTTCTCTCCAGAAGAGTGCACCATTTCGTTTGCTCCGTCACATTGCACGGAACAACATGGCAAGGAATTACACTGCTATTGAATTGAACTTTTTTTTTGCTGCCATGCACCTGGCAAGCATGAAGGAGTTTCAATTTCAAAGGGATATATGCTCTGATTTGCCTGAAAATCTTGATGTAACAGTTCGGACATGAGTTGCGTGTCATTATAACCCTTCTGGGCTCACAGTACTACAGACAAGGTCTCTCAGCTGAGGATCACCAAAATCTCATCGACCTCCATAAACTTTTTGAAGGATTTTCTTCTGCATCAGACGGAGTATCAAACATGCAGGCAGCGCTTCACCTTTCCTTACTCATTTCATCAATCTATCTGCTACTCCCTGTCCAACTCACTGAGAAGTCCTATAACCGAGACACGATGCTCAGCATCGGCACTTATTTGGGCAATTCAAAACCTCAGCTTCTCTTTGATGTTGAGATGGAAATTTGGAAGACATTATTCTCTCTTGCATCAGGAACATTTGATCCCTTTGATCTTCTACATCAACTATCTGAAAATTTGCCATGGGATTTCATTGAGACAGCATCAGATGATGTAGCTGGATGGTTCAATCTTGGCAAGTTAAAATATGTATATTGCTATATATATTAAGCTTACATCTACTACAGCAAAACTTTCTCCACATGGAAGTCTTCCTCTTCTGCAATTGGCACATATAGTACCCCTCAATACTCCTTCAAGACAAACTTCTCCTTCAGGATCGCAGGTCTGGGCTTCTACAAATTATACTATGACAATACCTCAGCAATCCACAATCAATCCTTCTCTCTTGTCCTCAGATGTTCCTCTCTTCTTGCCATCTGCTTAACCTGAACTGGATCAGCCCACCATGGAGCCACATGGAGAATCATTGTCATTGTCATTCCAGGCAACCATGTTCGAATACTTGCTTGCTGATGCAATCAATCATGCTGCATCAACATCCCAACAACCTCCTATCCCTCCTCCTGTTGACCAGGATCAAATTTTGACTGAATCACTGAGTGAATCATTGCAGTACAATGAATCAACAATGTCTTTGGATGTGGGACAAGTAGATGACAACATTTCAATTGACGATGATAAGGGTGAAAACCCAGTTCAACCTGTTGATGAGGATGATGACAACATGGAAGGAGTGAAAGATACAGAGAGTATGGTTGGACACACAAACACATATCAGAATTATCATGACCCAGCTCAAATTATGGATGCTGATGAGGATGAGGATGGGGCAGCTGATATCAGCTACCATGATATGGAAGTTACACCTGACAAGATGGCAATTGAGTCTAAGAGTGATGACAACATCAATGCCCATCCCAAGAAGATCCATGCACCAAAACCCAAACAGAATAATTCTGATACCGCTAAGGTGTCACCACCCAAATGTCTATGAAAACGACGATGACATGCATCAACCAGCTCAAAGAGCAAAGATGATGAACGCAATCCACCTGAAGCTGACAGTTTCAATCTGTCTGTGTCTTTGTGGGAACTACCTCATTCAATGATGTTGTAAGCACCATATATGTCTTTTTTTTTAGAATGGAGTCTTATTCTTTTGAAAGATTGATGTCTCAGCTATAAATTTTGAAAACCAAGGACAAGTATGACCTCCCAGGTACAAATTCCAGACGGAAATATGAGCTTTCAATGCTTGTTTGATTGTGAAGTTTTCTTATAATCCATTCCTGAATTATCATTCTAAGTCAAATCATCTGGAATTTCACTGCCAGATATTATCTTATTCATTCTTAATATTCCAGACACAAAAGCGAATGGTATATTATCGTCTTTCAAGATAGAAAGCATTTGTTTTTCTTTACTACTGCTTTCGGTTTGACAGTATGTGTCCATCATTGATCCCATCATTTCCCCATTTGTCTGAATCTGAGATGAGTTAACGTTTGTGATCGGTGATGTAAACATCCCATTTCGTCTCGTCGAGAGGCCGTTTTGACAATTATGTAGAACTGCCTCATGCGCTTATTCCTCTTATGGCTGCTTTCTTTGATGGTTTCTTTATTGTTGGCAACCGGTCCGATGATGCACTCTTTCAATTCGGTAGCTGTAGATACATATTACTGTTTCTACTGCCACTCTCTGCATTCTGTTGACTCAGCGCACTTGCGCTTGGGTCACCTTTGGTTCGTTTCATGTTTCTATGGGTTTCCGTGTGCCAAAGTGAGCTCGGAAGTGTCTTCCCCGCATTTCTATAGGTTAATTACGTGAATAATACGGATATTTCGTTCCTCTGCACCGATGTCCGTAATCTGTCTACACCATTCTTTCATAATATCATTCTATGATATATTTCTTGTTTTTCTACATGCGAGATTAGCAGTCCACACGAGGTTTGTGCGTTCAGAGTCAATCCTGCGTTTTGCATTCTTTGTTTGGTCAATTTGATGCGCTGTGATGCGACTGATGCGTTCATCCAAATTTGGTAGAATACGTGCTAGGTTGTGCTAACTCGCAATCATTCATTGAGTTCTGGTCACAAAGGTTCGGTTTCACCTTCTATATTTCTTTTAGACTGCAAGACCCCAATTAGGTACGTTTTCCTTGGTTAGGGCGCTTTGTAGGTTCGACTATTTAATTCATTTATATGATTTAGTAAGAGTAGACATTATATTCAACTGTCTGACTCAAGTAAACCTTTCAAATAAATCATCTGTCGGAGTGGTTTCCTTGCCTAGTCTATGGATAATAATATGCCAGGTCTCACATACTATTTCCCTATCCAATCTACAATATAATAGATTATTTGTCTTATAATCTAATATTGTCCACACAACCAAGGTTCTAAATCGAAAAATACACGGTGATTTATATGTGGGTCACATCACCACTTGAGCTGGCAGAGCTTCCAAATCTCTACTGGCAATAGAACAAAAACAGTTTTAGCAAATCGGCTGCCTGAGAATCATTAATAAGTAAAATATCTTGCTTTGGACAAAAGAGTGTACAATAAATGGCAATATAACATGAGTAGTAGGGTAATCAGTAAGATAAGTTGTCAAGATAACGAAATAACCTTTGACACAATATGGGAACATTCAAACAATGCAAGCCTTTTCCAGCTTGTCCATGATGCTGACCAGAAGAACACAATGCCCACAATATTTTCTCATCACTCATGCCACTTGTCTCCCATTCAGACCCTGGTTATATGCATCCATGAAGCAAGAGGACTGATTGGCAAACCGGCACATGGTGGCCAATGTGATCATTTCGAGCATGGCAAGGGTGTTCCTTGGTAACACATCTTCTTGTGATGATTTGGGGTTCAAACGGTAAATTCATTTTGTATACCCACAGCACTGTTTGATAAAGTTAAGTTCACAATGAAATTTTGGAAGAAATATGACTGTAAATCCTTTTGCTTTACAGGTAATTTCGAGCAGGGATAGAACATCCTTGAAATCAGGCTCATTGTAGAGAATTCAACAGCAGCAACAGCTTGTGGCCCCAGGTAAGCATTTGAAATTCTTGCATTCAGCATGGACTCTGCTCATATTTCCAAAGCCTCTTTCCTCCAGTATAGCAGCCATACTCTAAAACACAGGTGAGCCATCAGTTTTATACTCAATCTTCCTAGTAACTGGGTCCTGTTTTATAGTCTCCACCCCCCAGTTGTTTTCCAGTCTTGGAATTTTTTTTGGCATGAAACAAGCTGACAACGCATCCAGAGCATGCTTCAGGTGGGTTGTCGCATTGTCATATATGAAGACATGTTCATATTGTGGGTAATATTCCTGCAGAATTGCCATTGCACTGTTTACAGATATCTTCACTCGAAAAGTATCTGTTCTTGTTTTTTCCTGGTTTCATAACTTGTCTGCACTTTTTCTGCTGTCTATTTTGGTAGTAACCTAATCTAACCTATGTGAATGAACCAATTTGAAGCTCTGTGGCAGGAGAAACAGCAGGATCAGTGTATTTTGATGGCCATCAATGCCATCAGAGAGCTGTGGCTCTCTAATCACTGCACCCAATTCTTAACTCTTTGTGGTAATCTCATCTACTGACACTACTCCAAGATGTCTGGTTAAATTTTTTATGGGGTTTAAATAAAATGGCTGGAGAAGACCCCAAAAAGGGAAAAGAGTCTGGTTTGGTCTGCATTTAGAGCACTTCCACCCATGGAAAAGGGGTAACAAAAGTGGGAACCCTTTGAAAGTGAGTATTTCCTGAATTATAGTGAGTATTTCAGAATTTACTGAACTAATCATGCCCCAGCATTCTGAACACCTGAGTGCCATATATGGTTATTTGGACTTAATAATCCTGGCACTCTAACACCCTGGCACCTGACAACCTGGCACCCTGACACCCTGACCTACCCTGACACCCTGACCTAACCTAACACCCTGACACCCTGACACCCTGGCACCTGGCACCCTGACCTAACCTGACACCCTGGCACCCTGGCACCCTGACACCCTGACACCCTGACCTAACCTGACACCCTGACACTCTGATAACCTGACACTCTATCAACCTATAACCTACGACCCTGACACCCTAACACCCTGACACCCTGGGTGACATATACTAGTGACACCCTGACACCCTAACACCCTGGCAGTATGAACACCCTGGGTGTTGGACACCCTGAGTCACCCTACAACTCAGGGTGTCCAGGGTGTCCAGGGTGTCAGACACCCTGAGATTGTTTGCCCTATATCTTGCCCAATATAGAAGGTACTGATGATCTGAGCATATGGGAATTTTTTTTAGACCTAGCCAGATTATTATAGCATTTTCCCAGGATTTGTCAGCAACCTTGTGTGCTGACACCCTGAGCCATATTTAGCAGTTTACCTTAATAGGGTCGTGGTAAAATTATGTAAAAAATGGCATTAAATCAGGAAACCCCATCACCCTGGGACCTTTGGCTGACATCACCCTGGATTTCTCAACCGTTCTCTCAGAATGGACCAGGGTGTTGAAACTATACAATGATTTCAGCAGCAATATCTATTATAGGCACAGCTGCTGCTTCAATAGCATGTTCCAGAATGCCGTTGGATCCACCAGCGCCAGGTGCCTGTCATACCTACAGTAATTACTATAGGCACAGCTGCTGCTTCAATAGCATGTTCCAGAATGCCGTTGGATCCACCAGCGCCAGGTGCCTGTCATCGGCAAGATCTCGGACCTCGGTTGAGTTGTTCACTAGGCCAGCGCTGCATCAGATCTTTGCAAAATCTTGAGATGAACTTTTTCTGAAATTTGTCTAGGGGCGTTGGCACAAGAGTGGATTTATCTGGTTCTGGACCTTTGGGATCGTCGGGCAGACGATAATCATGCGTATACCAGTCCAGTCTCCGGATGGGATAGCACTCGGTGTGATATCCAAATCTTCATTCTCCACGTCAGACAAAGAGAGCAGGACTGATTCAGCATCGGAGAGAGTTAAATCAGAGAGTTGTCCATCAAAAATAGACCTCTTCAGCTCTGCAAGGTCGCCGTCATCGAATAGGTCAAACTCGACCTCCGGTTCATCGACACGAACCCTGGCATTCAGATGGGAGGATGCTGCTGATGTATCCACGCGAGGACGCTTCACCATGGTGGTCAACGATTGAGAATGGCTTATCAATTGCCTTGCCGTTTGTGCCCGCTTCATCAGCTGATGTAAGCCGCCTATCATGATATTGGAGGTACAGTTTGAAGAGAAAAAAAGATACGCCTATCTGAGTCACCCATAAAGCATCCACCTTTCGGCTTCATACTTGGAGAGTGCCCAAAAGTCGCCCCCCCTTATGCAGAGGTCGGTTACGTTCAGCGTGTAGTAATAATAGAAACGTGGGACGAGAAAAGCCCTTGCACGATCGTAGGCGAGATCTTTTGAGCTAGGACTAGTTAGATAGTCCTACCTGAAGAAGTTGCTCCCCAAAGATTTAAGAGTATGATGAAGCGATCCTTGGCAAGTCCATCTAGCGTGCAGGTGATGAGCTTGGAGTTGTGGCGGACTGTAAACTAAAGAAATTCGATAGCCTGAAAAATGAGTGTTGAAATGCGTAGGGCATGACACGGGTTTGTAAACCCGTGCGGGTATGCGGGTACGGGTTTGGTGGGTACGGGTACGGGTCGAGTTTGAGGTACCCACCCCAAACCCGTACCCGTACCCCGGGTACGACGGGTTTTACTTAATTAAATTATCATTTAAAAATATAATACTATTATTATTCTACATTAATGAGGAGGGGAAAACCCCTCCTCATTGCATTCGTTCGTGTTCGGCGTGGTTAGTTGCGGTCATGAAGGTGGTGGACCATGGTGGGCATTCGAGTGAGGGAGGGGTGGAGGAGTGGTGTTGACAGACTCCGTCTCGCAATTCGAGCGAGGGAGGGGTGGAGGGGTGGAGTTGACAGAACCCCTCCGTCTCGCAATTCGAGCGAGGGAGGGGTGAAGGGTGTGTTGACAAAAGGAACACCCCTCCGTCTCGCAATTCGAGCGAGGGAGGGGTGGAGGGTGTGTTGACAAAAGAAACAACCCCTCCGTCTCGCGTTTCGAGCGAGGGAGGGGTTGGTGGTGGTGTGTCGACAGAAGAAACACCCCCTCCGTCTCGCGTTTCGAGCGAGGGAGGGGGTGGAGATGGTGGTGGTGTGTCGACAGAGA
>QDKV01005124.1_pt1 | contig 28782 bp, 36 predicted proteins | sample 1861101 | NCBI WGS metagenome assembly QDKV01 (sample SAMN04275158, study PRJNA302643) | Fungus metagenome, whole genome shotgun sequencing project. | isolation source: fruitbody | host: Mallocybe terrigena | place: Sweden | collected 2013 | reverse complement strand
AATTCTCTGAAATAAGACGAGATCATAAGCAACTTTGGTGCATCTTGAGGCTCACTGTAAGGGAAACCTTACAATAAGACCTGTCTGAGACTAGCAGCAGTGACACGACCATGTATGCTGCTATGTGAGCAACCCGAGGCATGGTATGAAGGTTGAGGCAAGGCGCAACACATGACGACATAGGGTAGACCTGTTTGTAGCTTGTAAAACATTGATTTTCAGGGGTCAGCCGTGTATGCTGCACATCACCGTCCCTTGTATTTGATACAGGGACAGCACAAGGTCCTGTCGTCGTCGCCCGCCATATTGATACATGCCGAATAACTTCAAGAATGGTCAGTTGGAAGAAACAATTGCCACATCCTTTGTGAGCAACAAGGCCTTGTCCCCCACCGTCATCGCCCGCCGTGTCTCTGACTTTATTCAAGAGCTGATAGCTTCCTCAGACCAGATCCTTGATTCAAAACCAGTTCAGGCTAGAATTTCCGATGAAGCCCAAAAAACCTTTAAGGATACATTTTTGCCACTCCAACTTCTTCAATCACTTTGTCAAATTCCAGGACTACCTTTCGCATCTTATTGTCCGTGGCGCAGCATGCCAGATTTTCAATTCGGACATTGTGATCCCTTTCCTCCTTTGGGACTGTTGTATTCGTCGAATAAATGTCTCAGCACTTTATACAATGCAAGAACGATACATCATCCACGTGAATACTTGACATGATGAATTCTTACCATATTTAATTCTTCGACGAGAATGAGAACAACCCTGTTCTTGTTATTCGCATGCACGCGCGGCTGCAGCAGAGGCTATCTGTGGTGCTGTTGGTTTTCTGGGTTTCGTTTATACCCTGCTGCTTCTGACGGTGTGGTTGAATTTTCTCTCCTTCCAGACAAAGGTTGCCACACGTCTGAAATCACTCAGGTTACGACTAAGTTGAATTTGACAAACCCCTCACCCTCCTTTCCATGGCCAATTCCAAGTCGTCCGAGTCATCATCAAGGCTCCTGGTTTCAGCAACTCGATCCTCAGTAATTTGGCTATTCTTGTTTGGGTATTACTAATGGCCAAGCTCGGTGTAACCAAATTCGGTCTCTCATTTCTGACCCTACAACATCAGAATACGACAAAATGAAGCTTCAGGAACGTCTCGCAAAACCACCCATTGTAGCTTTCATGCTTAGTTTTGTAATTGTAAAACAGATATTTCTAATTGAATTGACTCGGAATCTTACAACCGTGGCCAACCGACGTGGTAAGACTGACTGATCGTGTCGTTGATGAGTCGGTCGACCGTCTGATGGAGTGCGCACGAAATCGCCCCCTTGACCGTGCGATTAGTTTAAACCCATTCTAAAATGCATTATTTGGTTTCCATTTATGCAGAATACAAAGTTTTTGGGAAATCTAAAGAATATTATTGTATTAAACTCAATTGGAAGCCATCTTTTCACCCCATGAGAATCATATTTTGAAATAAAATACCAAATATAACCCAAATATGGCTGTTCGCATGGATTTGAGCCATACTGATATTGTTCTCAAACAAAAGAAATTATCAATTACTAAATCTGGTTATATTATTTTTAATGTGATAGATTTTTGTTATATTTCGGGGTTCTTCAAATATAAAATCCCAAACAAATTTATCCCATGTGATTTTGTTGCCTATTTCAACACATTTTCGAACCTGTTTAGGCCTGGACCAAATAGTTGGCTGCCTGCAGTAAGGAGTAATAAGTATACAAGCTGATTATTTGACCTGAAAATGTGCAGATGACTCCCAGCAGTGACCGATAAACCCTTATAAGTCCATCAGCCGTCGTAATCCCTGATATGCCTTCCTGGATTTTTCTGACACAACGAAAAGGTACTAAAATTTAAAAGGCTTTTTTACACCCAAGGTACCGAAGTGTTAAGAGGGGTTCAACTGTAATCTTTTAGCTGTCAATCAAATTCGGACTGAGTCCAAAATTTGACTTTGATTTGTTATGAAAATGACTATAATTTAATTAATTTTCGCTAGGACCACACCTATGAAAATCGAGCTGAATACTGAGATGTACATGCATTAATCCAAAAATATGAGGGCATCGAATAGATGCACTACATAATCTTATCCAATGTCATGTCCACATTGCCCACTTCATACAGCAGCTGGGGGATTTTCAACGACATCTTGGCGTCATTCATGAAGGAAGGAGTTATTGACGCCATGCGTAAGGTTGACCAGAGGTGGACGTCCAACACGAGTTATATTAGTTCGCGGCTTGCCGTTCACCCTAATAGGTTTATACATGTGCAGTTCATGCTCTAGTTCCCCGTTTTGCATTGCAAGGTTTTCTTGTTCACGCATCACCTCGGCGATTTTCTACATAAATGGGATCGATGGCTCCGAAATACTTATCACCAAGAGAAAGATGAACACACCATCTTTGTTTCGGCTAGCTCTGTACGAATGCGATCCACGTACATGATTCGTTGTGCAGGGTTTTGGTGTCCAAGAATCTCGGCGTTGAATTTGCTGATGCGGTCTGCCTCTTCTTCTGCTATCTGGTTCCTTGCGATGAGAGAGTCTACTTGGTCATAAAGTCGGGCATAAGCATCTTGATACCCCTCCGCGCTTGCCAGCTCTGCTGTCAACCTTCAAAAACTCAACATTTTGACGAGGGTGTTGGTAACAATGAAACGGCAGCACTTACTGATCAACCTCACCACGAAGGCCCTCTTCTGCCATATGGTTCTTTTGAAGGGTAGTTGTGAGTCGTTGAATGGCATCTTTTTCCTTCTTCAGAGCAGCAACGTGTAGCGAATCAATCTCTTCAAGTCGTTGGCGATACTCTGCAAGTTGTACTTCAAGAACAGCCGCAGACGAGCGCAGGAGCGCCACTTCGGTAGTTGCTTGCTGGAGAGCTTCATGGTCGGCAATTCGTTCCCTTTGTGATGACTCTAAACGAGCTGCGATAGCCTCATGTGATGCGAGTGCGCTGAAAAGATCTGCTTCGTGCTGTTCGGCAAGGGCTAAAGCTTCTGTGTGTTCGCGAACAAGAACGGTAGAAGCAAGCTGTATCTGGTCAGCCTTGAGGTGGTAATAGGCGGACAATAAAGCGTCAGTATCTCGAATGATGTTCGCAAGCTGGGCTCTCTCTTCCCGGATGTTTTTGTCTATGTCCATCAGGGTTCGTGATAAGTCGTCTGGTTTGGGCTGATGTCCAACCAGAGATATGTCCATTTTCAAGAGGAGATATACAGCCTCTAAGGCATCTTGCAATTGTTGGTCAAGTTCGACGTTTTCGTCCTTCACTTGGCGGATAAGATGAGCGAGTTCGACGACTTGTTCTTCAGAATTGGCCAATTTGCGTTCAAGGTGGTATTGCCGACATTGCAGAACCCTGTAATCTTGTTCAAGACGATTGTGTTGGACCAATGAGGCGGACTGAGAGGCAAGAGCGCCGTATTGCTGAGCAACAGTGCCCAAGAGCAATCGATGGTGTTCGAGCTGTTGCAAGAGCTCGGCTTCTTGACAGGCACTGGTCGCTGCGACTTGGCGGAGTTTCTTGTTGGCAAGTTGAGAATCTTCTTTTGCTTTTTGAAGCATTGTTTCGTTCTCTTGAAGTTCTAAACGGACGTTATGAGTTTGTTCTTCAAGAAGTCGCCTCGTGTCCTGGTTTTTGCATTCGAGAAGCTCTCGTTTCCTTTTCTCGGCCTGAAGGTTCTTTTCGAGTTCAAAAATTTTTCGATCGCGGTCACGAATATCATCCTTTCGTTTTGCCTCGAGTGCTTGGAGTGATTTCTTGAGTTCGTTTATTTCTGGTTGTTTCGAGGAGGATTTGTCGCGTTCCAACTCCAGGAGTCGTAGTTTGTGTCGCAAGTCCTTGATTTCACTCTGATCGGATAAAGAGGCCTTCTTGAGTTCTTGTATGGTCAATTCTAAAGCAATCTTTTGTTTCTTTTGCTTCTCGAGCTTGTCTGCGTTCTCAGCGGCAAGCATCTGGGATGCAGCGAGTTCGTGCTTGAATTTCTCGAGTTCGATGTGATGCTAAGTAAATTCAGGTGACGGATAGACAAAAGGAGTGTGATGAAGACATACGGCTTTTTTCCCGTCCAGATGAACCCTTTCAAGTTCGTCTACTCTTTTTTGCAGAGCTACATATCTTTCTGTAGTGGTTTGGAATGGAGAAGTAATTCAATAATCGCAACTCGACTCGGACAAACCACAGACCTGGACCCGTTTCCATCTTTTCTGAGAATCTGTCTGCTTTTTCGAGGAAAGCACCTCTCTTGTAATTGTCGAAGACGGAGTCCTGTGGGATATTATACGCATTTGGGCCTGGGATATCGGATACTAAAGAAACGAAATTAGCTAAATAAATAGAAAAAAGAGAGGCTGAACTTGCCCTTTGGTTTATCAAATCTTGGACCTCTTGGGAACAACATGGTTGAAAGAGACGCGACGCGGAAGGTCATGTGATTTCGGAATAAGACAAGGGTTGGGAAGTCGTGCAGCTGCCAGTGTTGCTTATTATTCAATGGACAAGACTCCGCCGACCAAGGATTCCCTGCCCACGGCCACAAACGGCCATACCGTCGACATCAAGGGCTCCCAGACTACTTCTGAAGACGACCGCACCAACGGCGCCTCTATAGTAACTCAACAAACCACCACTCTCGTCGGTATGCCCTCCCCTACAAAAAAATCAAATCCAAACGGCCAGGGCCGTCCACAGCCCTCTCGTTCCTCTTTTTTGTCAAGGTTTTTCCGTATAATTGTCCCTTGCGTCTTTCCTTCGCCTGCTGCACATCCTATCGAATTACCTGACACTCCCCATCCCATCACACCTCCTCCACAAGAAAAACCGCCTTTAAAATCGCCAGAAATACAGGATGGCGTTCCTGAGGAGGTACCAAAACCAGAGTCCTCAAAGCCTACTGTAGATACCTCAGTACAAAATGTCCCCGCTACCACAGAGTTTACCGAAGTCGTCGTTCCACCCACTCCTACCACTCCCCATCTCCTACCCCCCGAGGAAACCGAAGGAATGACCTCGGGCGCTGTCCAGGCTCCAGGCTCCAAAGGTGATTCTCCAACACAAGAGAAGTCACAGCACACTCCAATTTCCGAAAATGAAGAGTCTGAATATTCTGAGGAAGACATTGAAGATCCAGAAGATGACGAGGACAGGTTGATCTATAATGGTGGTGCTGGTATTCCCATAGGTCCTGTGAGTTTGTGTTGAAAATCTCTTTCTACTTTCTTTTGCTCATTCTCTTCAAGGACGGTGTACCTCGACCTCTCCTTCCCCCAATCGCACCCCACCACGCGGGCAGAAAGTGCCTCGTCCTTGACTTAGACGAAACCCTCGTTCACAGTAGCTTCAAGGTTGGTGCTTCTTCCTCCTCTCATCAATCTTACTCAATGGACACCGTTCAGTCAATATCACAAGCAGATTACGTCGTGCCCGTCGAAATAGAGTTCCACTGGCATAACGTCTATGTCATCAAACGTCCAGGCGTCGACAACTTTCTAAAGAAAATGGGCGAAATTTACGAAGTAGTCGTTTTTACTGCCAGTTTGAGCAAGGTCGGTCTTCTCCATTCCAGGTTATAGGTCGCATTTTCACGTACCACGACACACCTTAGTACGCAGATCCTGTGCTTGATAAGTTAGATATTCACCAGGTAGTTTCACATCGACTTTTCAGAGAGAGTTGTTACAACCACAAAGGCAACTACGTCAAGGTCTGTCTGATGATTACCTTTTTCTTACTGGTCATTCACCAGTTGCAACTTTCTAGGACCTGTCACAACTTGGTCGTCCTATTGGAGACACTATCATTCTGGACAACTCTCCTGCTTCATATATCTTCCATCCCAACAATGCTGTCCCCGTATCTTCATGGTTCAATGACCCCCATGACACCGAGCTTACAGACCTGGTTCCATTCCTTGCCGATCTCAGTACAGTAGATGATGTTAGAGGCGTATTGGATGGGGCTCGATGAAGTCATGAATAAAGCCGACTTTACAACGCGTTTTTCCCTTTCAATTCGTCGTTCCTCGCTGGTAAGTCAGTCCACGTTTTCCCTTTTCGGGTCCTTATACTCACATTCACAGTCGTCCAAGCTCTGCAGCCGATTGCTTTCTTGCCCCTCAAGCACGTCCTCATCCTATACACCTAAACTTCCACGATACCCTAAACAAAGCAACTCCCTTCGCACTCATATCCCACAATCAGCCCATTATTTCCCTCCTGTCATTTTGCATGTTTCTATGGAACCCCCATTCGGACAACTTGCACATATCCCGAACTCAGTCGCTCGTTATTTGACATTTAATCCGCATTTAATCGCTCTTTGCTCTTCCGCCTCCGACCCCCTCGTTGTTGCATCAAATTGGGTTTTCAGGTAGTATCTTCTCTTCACCACTGTGGTCGTATTCTTTCATTCTCGCCATGGCAGAGCTGGTCACACGTTGATTTTTCGCGGACTCTCCATACATGGTTTTATCCTTGAACACGTTGAAAAGCGAGGGGCTTCAGATGGACATTTTGTTTCCCTACAACGCACACCCTAATTTTCTTTCTTATTTCCATATTTCAGGTTTCCATACCCCCATCCCCTGTTATTTACGATTCCCACGAAATGATGATGACAATAACGCCCATATAACTTTCCACTTGAACTTGGCACAATTGAGCGGAAAAATCAACATTTCCAAAATCAGCATGTTAATAATAGTTTCACCATTTATTGTGAGGGGATTTGTTGTCTAATCTTTGACGTACAAGCACAAATGCAATTATTTAAGTACCCGCTAAATCGCAAAACCTATCAATTGCCGGAGTTTTTTTTTCTTCTAAAGACTCCATTTGTTGCAGTAGACCTAAAATCTTCAATTCTTGAGCGTGTTGCTGGTGTCCTGCGGCTCATCGTCCCAGGGGTCAAAGTTAACCTTTCGATTGCGGGGAGGCGACTGCAGCCAAACAGGTGACCGGCCGCCAATGTCGCGGTTAGCTACAGACGACAGCAACGTGCCTAGACGAGGAAGCGCATGCGTGCCTACCGAGGGCGAAGACGAAATAGTACTTCCCATGTCACTCAGGTTCGGCAGACGCTCAAAGCTAGTGTTACTCAAACCACCCAAGGTGCGCTGCAAGTTCTCTCGCTCTGCAGGCGAAAGCGCGAACGTGCGCAGGAGAGATTCACGGTTCGTAGTTGTCGTAGTTGCGGAGGGGAAACCGTTGGGGGTGAGAGCGTCGTAGGTGGACGTTGGGCTTGGAACTGAGGAACTGTGGACTTTGCTTCCGCTAAAAACAGTCGATGAAGCTGGGAAGAGGTTGAACTCTTTTGCATCGGGATTCAAGCCCTTGCTAGGACGTGCAGAGGATTGAGACCAGGTCTTGTCCAGTGTCAAGAGCTGAGGTTGCACAGATGAGGGTTGTAGGCCGTTTGCATATTTGTTGAACGACGAAATATGATCCCCATCTGTGATATTGCTACCTGACAGCGTCATAGAAGATCTATCCAAGTTGCCATGAGAATGCCAATGACGTTTATCGATTAATGCATCGCTGTCGGATTTGAAGGATCTTGAGAGATTACCATTCTCATCAAAGGGTGCACCAAGACCAGGAGGTCCAGAATCAACTACGAAATTCGATTTCGTTATTGCGGTAGCCTGACCGTTGTTCAAGGACGAGTCAGCAAAAGGAATGTAGCCGTTTCCATGGAAAGCCAAGGTTTGGTGATTGAAAGTCACGTCAGGAAAGCCGGACACAGAGATGTTCTGACCCTTAGCTCCTCCACGATCGGAAGTAGATTTAGGTCCATTAAGAGTTTCTAAAGCTGTGTTCCAGTGTTGATCACTCGATTGCCGCGAAGAAAGGATCGCAGGATGCCCGTTTCCAACAACCCATGCATTGTGACCTTGATAAATCTGCGGTTGATGATTTGATACCGTGGTGGCGCCTTTATTATGAGCCTTCTCGCGAAGCATTCGCAGTTTTTCTCTTCCAGAAGCAAGCTTTTCCTCGAGCTCTCTCGATCGTTGATTGAGGGTCTGCGCCTGATCTTCTGCTGCCTTAATTTCGAGTCGCTTCTGTTCAAGAGCCTCCGCAAATTCGCGCTCCTCTTCTCCAACTCTTTGCTTATGATAAGATATGAATTCACGGTCTTCCGCAAGCTCTTTATGTTGTTGGAGAATCCGAGTATCGAGATGTTCCATGCGTTGAGTGGCAATATCTCGAAGGCTCTGCGCAGCCTTGAGTTTCTTTTCAGCTTCCCTTCTGATGCCTTCGGCGTTGCGCTTAGACTCCTCCAGGTTCTTCGTCTGTGTCTTCAGTTCAGCCTTGGACGCATCCTCTTGTCGTTTTCGATGGCGGTGAGCATCCAATTCCTGTTGGAGTGTAGTTTTCGACTGAGTGGCACTGCGTTGACACTCGGTCAACTGACTGCGGAGGTCGGCTACAGAAGATTTGGCATTGGTAATTTGGCGAAGAACATCGGCAATGGCAGGAGAGTGTTCAAATGACGTTGAAGAGGACTGTGACGGCGGAGCTGAAGGATTTTCCGTGATCACGCAGGGTTGCACATGTGGTTGAGGGCGTGTGCGATTTGTATCGGACACGCGGCTGCAATTTCGAACCGCATGCATGGGTAAGGATGCCGACATCGGGAGAGGTGGCGGAGAAGCACTCCTTAGACGAACAGAATCATTCCTGAGTGTGGGTCGTTCACGGTTTCTTAGTCGTGGAGGAGTGCCGGGAGGAAGATGGATAGGCAAACTGTTGGCATTGAAGGTGGGCGCTGCAAGAAAGTTAATTTTACCTGGTGGCATACGGAGAAAACAAAAGTGACAGACCTTTGTAATCCTGCAGCATGTCCAGTCTCTTCATGTTCAAAATACCCGAAGTCCAGCTCTCTTCGTCCTTGGACCTGGCGATGACATCCTGATACCACTCCTCAAGTACACCACCCTTCCACCATTTGCCGAATGCACCGATATACCACGAGTCGGAAATCATGCCAACGTCGTGACGTTCCCGGTTGGATGACTCGGATGTTGGAAGAATAGCAGCAATAGTAAAAATAGCAAAACTGTGAAAAACATGTTTCGGAGTGCGAAGCGATATCGATGCACGATTAGCAAAATGAAAAGAAGGCGCATTTTCTGCAGCAAAACCGGTTGCAGGAACAAAAGAAGACGTTGAATTTTTTGGAGACGTCCGAGAGTGAAAACGATCTAGTGGCAGATTATTATCGTCCGCATCGTCGAGCCTGCTAAGATGGTGGCGAAAAGACTGTTCGGTAAGATATGCACGAAACGAATTCTCGGAGGGGTTAGTGAGATAAGCTTTTTCTGCAGTTCAGAAGTGTGTAAAAGAGCACAAGAAAAAAAGAACAAACCGAGAATAAGGAGGACGATGACGAACACGATAAGCCAAAACATAAAGGTGACATCGCCTTTCCCAAGCATAAAAGCCACTACATCGCGAAATGGGATACCAAGAGCAATACTCATTGTAGAGAAGAGGAATAAATGCCTCCAGAAGGAGGATGATGAGCGTAACAGACTGAGAAAGTTTGGTCAGTTTCAAATCCCAAACCAACATGGATTGATATTCCCAAAAAACATTTAAATTCCATTATGTAAGAAATTCTATCAATCACTGCCATTATGTAATCGAAGCTCCGCCGTTCTTCTCAGGATTCGACCCACACCCTCTAAGCTCATCCATGGCAGCCGTCCCAGGGTCTCGTTCACAAGGCCTCCAAGGAGAATTGGTCTCTTTTGTTGTTGGGATTGCGACTGTGACTGCGAAGTGTCAGAGTTCGGAACGAGGATGCGTCCTGTTTGTTCCGCTGCCGGCGGTTCGGGTGAAAGGGGCCGTGGCACCTTACGTGCTAGAGACGACTGCCTGGTGTCATTGTTCATTTGCGTCTCATTTCCCAGGATGTATGAAGATAATGGCTCTGGTGTAGTAGCCTTCCTGCGCTGCGCTGGTGTAGGTGCTGGAAGACTTGACGATAGGGTGTCATTCTTCCTGGAAGGCTCAGTCACCTCTGCCACTGGACTTGCAACTCGCTTTATCTGACTAGGTGAACCATCCCAATTTGAAATCGGAGTCCCTGATCGAGATCTTCCTTGCGTCTCTCCATCTATGGCGATGGTTTTTACCCATGTTCATGCTATTTGAAACTAGTAACTTACCTAGCTTCGGTAGTTGTATCTGAGATTCTTCTGTCAGTCCTCTTCGAGGACCGCTGAATTGCCAGCGATTTTTCTCTAAAAACTATGTTCATGAAGGAAAGGTATATGTCAAGATGATCCTAAATGAAGTAACACCCACCTGCCATTTGGTCTTATACGAAGTTAAATCAGTATCATTTATTCGTGTAAAACGCGCTCTGACGGGTGATATCGCATCTACTGCAACCGGAGAATGTCGAGGAAGAGGTGTAGGCGGAGTTGGCATGAGAGGAAGTACTCGAATATCGTCTAGTTTCTTTCCTTCTATCTCCATTTTTCGTTCTTTCAGTACATTTCTAACATAAAATAATGACCAACCCAAGCACGATAGAGGTTGCAAAAAAAACATACCCCGCTCCACCTCCTTTTGCTAATCCTTTGGTCCATTGGCATATGTCGGGATGCTGTTCAATTCCTTTGGGTCGCCCAAAGACGGCTTCTCCAGAGCTACCGAGGAGGGACACATCATTACATACAAAGACGACAAACTCGTCATTCGACATCCTCCCTCGCGGCAAAGGAACGCGGCTACATATTGGTTTAAAGTCTGACATTTGGACAACAGCACCTTTATGCTGGGTAAGCCGCGACCCGGGGAATCTAGTAGTATTGTCAGTGGTAGAAGACAACTAGAAGTTAGGATGCATGTCTTACTGAGTGAACTTCACCACTGCTTCCTTGGTAAATTTTATGGTGGCCAAGTGTTTCTCATCAGAAATACGTGCCCATATCGCCGTTTGCTCCTGGTTGTCGGGAGGGTATGTCAAAAACTGTGAACGATTGCCAGTCTTCAATAGTGCGTCAAGCTAATTTTGTAACCCCAACACATACCTCGGTAATTTGAACTTTTTTCTTCTTTTTATAAGATTGAACGTTGTATAATTTCGCACCGAAATCTGTTGCAACACCAAGCAAATAATCTAGAATCCACGAGTTCAGGGAATTCGACATCAAGTTGGTTGTGTTATCACGCGGCGAGTAGAGGTGAAGTGTTGCAATGGTTGCATGTCGTAAAACTGGAAGAAAGATGTCTTCTGCAAATATATTTTACATAAGTAATTGCTGAATCGGGCCCAAGTACCCTAAGGAGAGTGTTACATAAAACTTTTGACCTTGACCATCAACCATGACATGGATAGTGGGCAGACCTATTCTTATTCAGTTCTTATACAGTAGCCCAACACAATTACAAGAAAGGGATCAAGGACGCAATGACAAAGTGGTATGTAAGGAATATTACGCAAAAAGGCAGCCAAACTGTTATTGAATGCTTCTAGTCTGATTACGATTCCGTCTTGGATAGTTCAGTGGCGGAATCCGCGGGCTTGGATTCCTCGTGCTGACGTTGTACATTGATATTAGGGGCATTGGCAGCCGCAGCTGTCGCCACAGCTGCAACGGCAGCGGCGGTGGGGGTGCTTAGATTTGAAGGTATCAAATGCTGGCTTAGCGCGGCTCGTAAAGCGGCATTCTCGACGCGGAGCTGGTCGACAAGTGCACGACATTCCTCCCAACGACGATTGGCTTCATCTGCGGAAGCAAGTGCGGCATCGAGAAGCGCGGACCTTGACTCGAGGGCTTTGACATGTCTGAAGAAGAAAAAACAGTGGTTAAAATGGTAACGATCAGTTCGCTTGACATACTGGTCTCTTCGCTCGCGAAAAGCACGCTGCGCTTTCCTATTCTGCTCCGCGCGCTTGGAGTTGCTAAGGGCTCTGGTAGATGTTGATGGTTGTTGTTGTGATTGGGTGGGCTGTTGTGATTGCTGAGGAGGTGGCTGGAGGGACATTCCTGGATGTGGATTTTGAGGGATACCGCCCGGAGTGTAATCGGTGGGCGCATATGGATAGCCCGGAGGCAAAGGACCAGGCATTGGATGCATCAGGGCATGAGGCGGAGGTAATACCTGGATGGATTGTGACTGTCCGGCCTGCTGGTGGGTGGGTTGTTGCTGCTGCTGCTGTTGAGGAGTCTGCTGAGCGTCTGTGTTATTCGAAGGCGACTTTCGTTTCTTAGAAGAGCGAGTTGGTTGTGTTATGGGCGGGGGATCATCGCGGAGGCGCATCGTTTGTATGTTCTGGGAGGCATCAGAGGGACTCTGGCCAAGGGATGTGAAGGATAGCATAGTGGATTAGTCAGAGTCGGAGTATGTAAGACAGAACGAAAGTCAACCGTCGTCACAATCACGTGTATGTGACTGCTATGTCCAGACCTTGCCTCATGGTATCCTTGATACTTCCATGGCCAATAACCCACGGCGGTCTCTCCGCGAGCGAATTTTTGCGAACTCGGGCAGGAAAAAGCAGCCAGAGACCGACGGAGACAGGGAGCGCGGCTCTTTGTCAATAACCCTCACTACCAACAGCCGTCGCACTCCCTTTTACAAGCGAAAGACAAGCGCATCTGCAGCAGAATTATCGTCGACCGCATCCTCTACCCTCATAAAATCTTCTTCCCGATCCTTTCTTTCAAAGGTCGTAACAAAAGTCGTTCCCTGTGTATCTGCTCCCCTCACCCCAACGGACCCTCTCAATATCGCCACTCCTCTTAAAGATTTGACTAGGCAGGACGGTGCTCCACCTCCTCTTCCTGCTCTTGATCTCGATATATCTCCTCCATTGGCCGCCGGTTTCTCTATTACCCCTGCTGCTTCTATTCCTCCTTCTCCCGCAGACTCTGACGTCGTCGTTCCCCCACCCGTCAGTGCAACTCTTCTTCCAGATGATGAAACGGATGGCATGACATCAGGTGCCGTCCAGCCTCCAGGCTCGTCTGGCACCACTGAAATATTTCATACCCCTGCTACTTTACACGATACTGCAACCGACGATTCGGATCGCACAAGCTTCAGTGACGACGAACACATACACGAGCAGATGGATGAGGAAGAGCGCCTAATTAGGAATGGTGGTTCTGGCATTCCCATTGGTCCCGTCCGTAATCGAATTCAATGTCAGGAACGCACTTCTCATGCTCTTATCTTTTGACAGGACGGACAGCCTCGGCCTTTACTTCCACCTCTGGCACCCAAACATGCTGGACGCAAATGTCTCGTACTTGACCTTGATGAGACGCTAGTACACAGCAGTTTCAAGGTCAAAAATATTGTGAACCAATTTTAATCGTAGCTAATTTCCACCTCAACAGCAGGCGGTTCAGCCGGCCGACTTCATTGTGCCAGTCGAGATTGAATACCACTGGCATCACTTCCATGTCCTAAAACGACCTGGTGTCGACGAATTCTTGAGAAAAATGGGAGAATTATATGAAGTAGTTGTCTTCACAGCAAGTTTAAGCAAAGTGCGTTCTTTTATGTTCCGTTGTAGGTAATACACTTATGTCCTATAGTATGCTGATCCCGTGTTGGATCAATTGGATACCCATCATGTAGTTGAACACAGACTATTCCGAGAGAGCTGTTTCAATCACAAAGGAAACTATGTCAAGGTTCAGTTACTTTGTTTATGATCAAGTCCTTTGCGCTGACTATTAGAACAGGACCTTTCGCAACTTGGCAGGCCAATTGCCGAAACCATCATTCTAGACAATTCACCAGCATCCTACATATTCCATCCGCATAATGCGGTTCCTGTATCTTCATGGTTCAATGACCCCCATGATGCAGAACTAACAGATCTAATTCCCTTCTTGCGTGATCTTATGTCGGTACCAGATGTACGAGGAGTGTTGGATGGAGCAAGATAGTGGTGACACTGGTATTACTGGGATGCCCAGTTGTAAACAACTATTCACAGGTTCTACTTATTCCTACGCTCGTTTTTGTTCTGTAGTCTTTTTCGGTGTTATAGTAGTGGCAGTCTATTGTTGTAGTCGTTGTGTTCTGAGACTTGCAATGTTACATTTTAGCTATTCAACGAGTGGCGCGAAGAGAACACACCAATTAATGTGAAAGGTATTTCCTTCCTTTCGCCAGTCGTCTTGCAAGAATTCTCCGTCCGCCTACGGAACGCTTCCTCGCCAAAAAGCCGTGCTTCCGTTTTCGCTTGCGTTGAGATGGTTGGTACTCCGTTCCACGCGACCCGAAGCGGACGGGTAGTTGATATGAAGGGTTCGAATTCAAAAAGGACCCGAGCTGCAACGCCGGATGGGCACGAAATAGCAGTGGCCGTTGTATTGGTCGTGCTCGTAATGACATATGAGCAAGAATTGATGCGGTTTGTAAGACTGGCAGGCGCGGTGGCCTCTGAATAGCTCGCAGGATGGACAGAGACAGTCGAGGCATGATACAAGAAGCGAAGTGGTGTGACCCATCACATGTTTTGTTCTGAATTTCTGTCATCATGAGAGTGCTCTTACGCTCTTTATCAGCCATGACTTCGACTACATATACTGGTCCCTGGACTGCCTCCCGCGTCCGACAAGAATTTTTCGACTTTTTCCGTAGCAAAAATCATGTTCTCGTGCATTCTTCCCCGACAATCCCATTCGAAGATCCTACACTACTGTTTGCCAATGCGGGTATGAATCAAGTGAGTAGATCATCGTCAAGCAGACAATCCCAGGAGCCATTACTTTTCGTATCTAGTTCAAGTCCATCTTCCTTGGAACCGTCGACCCGCATTCTGATCTCGCAAAACTCAAGCGAGTTTTTAACTCTCAAAAGTGCATACGTGCTGGTGGAAAACATAATGGTACATACCTTTTTAGTTCTCATTCGTCAATCAATATCGTTTTCTAGATCTCGAGGACGTTGGGAAGGACTCGTATCATCATACCTTTTTTGAAATGCTGGGTAACTGGTCGTTTGGTGATTACTTCAAGGTATGGCTCTTTCCTACTTTCTGCTCTGAGTCATATCTTTGATCGCCTTTTAAAGAAAGATGCCATTGGACAGTCATGGGAGCTCCTTACGGACGTGTACAAGATCTCCCCAGATCGTCTATACGTGACCTATTTCGAAGGCGATGAGAAGAATGGTCTGCTACCTGATCTTGAGGCGAAACAGTATTGGCTAGATCGTGGCGTGCCTCCCGACCATATTGTTCCTGGAAATGCAAAGGACAACTTCTGGGGTACAGTTTACCTTTTACCACTCCCCTCTTTAATAATCGAACCTTTTCCTAGAAATGGGTGCAACTGGCCCTTGTGGTCCATGTAGCGAAGTCCACTATGATCGCATTGGAGGCAGGAACGCCGCCCATCTCGTCAACAAGGACGATCCAGACGTTCTTGAAATCTGGAACAATGTATTTATCCAATTTAACCGCGAAGAAGACGGTAGTCTTCGCTCGCTCCCATCAAAGCACGTTGATACAGGCATGGGTTTTGAGCGTCTCGTCTCTGCCCTGCAAGACAAGCGGTCAAATTATGATACGGACATCTTCCAGCCTATCTTTGAGAGAATTCAGGAGCTCACAGGAGTCAGAGCTTATCAGGGGCGATTCGGTGCTGATGACGTCGACGGCATCGACACCGCTTATCGCGTTATTGCTGACCATGTTCGAACTCTGACGTTCGCTCTCAGCGATGGCGGTGTTCCTAATAATGTCGGTCGGGGTTATGTACTCAGGCGTATTTTGAGACGCGGAGCTCGATATGCTAGGAAAAAGCTTGGTGTCAATATCGGTTCATTCTTCTCCTCGTTGATTCCCGTTATCGTTGAAAACATGGTACTTCCAGGTAGTCGCCTCATTCTCATCTTCTAACTACTTTTTCTAGGGGAGCACCTTCCCAGAAATTACGAAAAAGGTAGACGAAATCAAAGAGATCCTCGACGAAGAAGAAGAATCTTTCTCGCGGACGTTAGACCGCGGAGAAAAATTGTTTGACGAGTATGCTGGCCGTGCCAAAGGACAAAACGCCACAGAGCTTAATGGGAAAGATGTTTGGCGTCTTTACGACACATATGGTTTCCCTGTGGATCTGACGCGGCTGATGGCTGAGGAACTGGGTTTGACTGTCAATGAAAGGGAGTTCGAACAAGCCCAAGCTGAGTCAAGGGCGGCCAGCAAAGGTGGTATAAAGAAAGATTCTGCCCATGTTATCAAGCTCGATGTACATGACATTGCTGCTCTTGAAAAGAACCCTGATGTACTCAAAACGGACGATTCTGCCAAATTCAGTGAGTAACCATCGATGCTGTCCTTGATTCTGACATAATCGTGCTACACAAAGATCTTGGCAATATAACTGCCACGATAAAGGCTATCATCCATGAGAAATCTTTCCTCGAGTGTACCAGAAACATTCCTGATAATGCCTCCTTTGGGATCATTCTTGATAAAACCAGTTTCTATGCGGAAGCTGGCGGGCAGGAATATGATACGGGCAACATTGTCGTTGATGGTGTCGCAGATTTCGAGGTGGAGAATGTTCAAGTTTATAATGGTTACGTGCTACATACAGGGCGTCTGAAGTACGGCAAACTCAATCTTGGCGAAGAGGTTATCTCTTCATATGATGAGGTATTTCCCCCGATTTATTGATGTGAATTCATTTTGATTTTCTTTTGTAGCTTCGACGGTGGCCCTTGCGAAATAACCATACCGCGACACATATTCTCAACTTTTGTTTGCGGGAAGCTCTTGGAGACCACATTGATCAAAAGGGTTCCCTTGTCGCTCCCACCAAGCTTCGCTTTGATTTTTCACACAAAGCTCCGATATCTCTCAAGGAACTGCAAAAGATTGAAACTACGAGTATTGACTGGATCAAGCGTAATGTGAAAGTATACAGCAAGGAGCTTGGTCTTCAAACTGCCTATCTCATTCCAGGACTTCGTGCTGTCTTTGGGGAGTCGTATCCAGATCCTGTTCGTGTAGTATCTCTGGAATACGATGTTGATGATATCGCAAAGGACGTTGAAAACTCAAAATGGCGCCAAACCAGCGTCGAGTTCTGTGGTGGAACGTGAGTAGAACGATTTTGTCGGTCGACCTTGATTATTTATCCACCGATACTGCAGTCACGTTGCAAAGACGGGAGACATCAAAGATTTCGTTATAACGGAAGAATCGGGGATTGCCAAGGGAGTTCGTCGCATCGTCGCGGTGACAGGCCACGAGGCCCATGAGGTCACCCGCGTTGCTCATTCATTGTCAGAGAAACTTTATATCATTGAAGCTTCCGCTGGAAAGGCCAAAGATGCAGCTCTCAAAGCCATGACAGTAGTACGCTCTTACAACGCCTGTCTTTTTCACTTGGATCAAGTAACACCTTTTACAGGAACTTAACCAGGCTGATATATCCGTGCTAAAGAAAGCCGAACTCAGAGACCGTCTGGCCACTATTCGTAAAGCTTTTGATAGGGATATCAAGGATCGGGAGATTCTGGCGAATAAGACTGTGGGTATCTCTTTTGTTAGGGCGCGTTGTAAAGTTAACTAATATGCATTAATTAATTACAGGCCATTGAGCAACTTCAGAAATACTTTGAGGAAAATGAAGACTCTGAAGCCTATATTACTTCTCTGGACGTTGATGGAAATTCCAAGGTATCTTTCTAATCATCTTCACCGCATCTGCTAGCCTCATTGTGTTTATTCGCCAGATTTTACAATCTCTCATCTCACAATCTAAACAGATCGGCAAGAGTCTTTATGTTTTCAGCCTCCATCCAGAGACGAATAAAGTTGCCCACGCCAATTATATTGCACCTTCTCTGAAAGCTAAAGGTGCTGACGCTCGAATATGGGCCTCCAAAGTTGCTGATGTGTTGGGCGGCAAGGTAATATAGTTCGAGTGGCCCCTGAAAATAGCTAGTCTCACTTCTTTTCTTGATAGGCGGGAGGCAAGGAAGATAGCGCTCAGGGTATGGGCCTCAATCACGACAGGGTTAATGAGGCAATAACGATTGCAAAATCTTACCTCTCTGGGATAACTTCAGTGTAGACTTTTACTGCTTCGGTGTCGTGTCAGTTAGTCCTCGGCGACTCGTCCTTCATGCATAGAAACACATAGAGCACTCTCTATTCATGTAAATTAGGACAGGAAAAGATCGGGCTATATATATAATTGGTTACAACAATGCTAATCAAAATACAAACAATATTATATATCCAATAACCAAAAAAATTTAAATACTCAGGCCATTGGTGGTTCTGAGACTCGGTCTAGATCCCCATGTAGATGCTCCCAAAGGTGAGGCTTAGCAGAAACTTTGACATCAGAGAAGGGGGAGGGTTGAGACAGTTGGACACAGTCTCTGGTACTCAGAACAAGAAGCTCGAAGAAGAACGACGACGCAGCTCGCCTTGACGCCTGATGATATTGTCAGTCAGATGAATACATATTTGCTGCGACAGGTGACATACATTAGTTGTCATATTCGTGAAACTGATTGTCTTCGCTTGTGCGTTTTCATCATCCGCAGGTTGCAACTCTCCCCTTATCAGGCTCAATGCTTTGATTGTGTTTTTGCTGTAACCCTTCTCATTTTCTGGAAGATCGCCTTCATCTTGATCCCTGTCTGCACCCTGGCTCATTTGTGCTTGTGATGGCTGACTGACGTCGAAAATGCCAACTGGACAAGAACCGTCCACCTTCCGCTCCTGGTAATCTGCATCAGGTGCTAATGATGATTGACGACTCTTGTCGGTCACAACAGACTTTGCGCGACCTTCACCTAGGTCCTGGTCGGCCTCGGGAATATCCCACTGGAACTCTTCGAGCTGGGCAGATTGGTCACCAAAGTCGATACCATCGTAACCGAGTGCATCGCCGTCGACATTAATGTGACCTTCACTGGGAGCAAGACTGTCTGCGCGACGTGGTAATTCAACCTCTTCGCGACGGCTACGTTTACTTGGACTGTCGTCGGCAGAGGCACCTTTCCGCTTAAGAGGAGAGCTGGGTATAGAATGAGCAAACAGTTCTGCCAGTTCAGGAGTCAATCCTGGCGGTGCGGCAGAGAAAATAGTGTTGGATCCTTTTGATTGAGTAGGCAAGAAATGTTTAATTGGATCATCCCTAATCTCGAGTAGGCGCATGACGATGGAAGATCTCGGCAGGTAGTGTTGCTCAGATGTAATGATCGCTGTATCCTTATTTAGTGGATTGGCAAGGACGCCGGCACGTCCTCGATTGCTCTGAGATTCGGTCTGTAGTTCAGTCACAGAGTCGATGATCTGTTTCTTGTCCTTTAGACGCCTCTTTGCTTTCTCTGCCTTTTCAATACTAGGTTGAGTCATATCGGCACCTGCTTCGATGCCTTCTAAAGGAGGTGGTGTAGCAGGGACCTCCGAGAGCGGAGATGCTAGATAAGTATTATTAACACACATACAGTGGATGATGATTCACGCACAAGCTCGCGAAGACTGAATTTCAGCTGGGGGAATTCCTACTGAGGGAATTTCATCAAAGCCGACTCCAAGCTCTGCAAGGTCGACACTGAGATCAGGAAGATCAATATCCATTGCCATGTCAAAAGGCACATCTGAAGCCTCTCTACTCTTACTCCTTCGGGATACGGCATCGAAATCTCCTTCAGAGCCGTTACCGTGGACGGACAAAGGTGCCAAAGAATCACGACCGATCTGTGCGTCTCTTCCAACACCAACGCTGCCGTCAACACTCATTAAGTCATCCTTGTCATTAGCACCATTATTTGGTTCTCCATCCCAATCAATTCCCAAGTCAAGGTCGTTGAAATCTTGTGAACCAATCCCATCCGAAGGACCGATGTCAAAAGCATCGTCAACGCCTAGCTGAAAATCGTCTGCTGTGCGCAAAGTGATGTCGTCGACATGAGCTTGGTGCTGTCTCTGATTTTGGAGCGGACGATCTTCGAAGTCTACGTCCCTGCAATCACGCCCACGTAAGTCTGATTCAAAACATGCGAATAAAGGCATACCAGTCTACGTCAGGCATTAACAAGTCAAGAACAACGCCATTGGTTGGCAGAGTAATTGCATTTTTGTTGACAGTCAACTGTTCTTCCGTTAAATCAACTACCCCTGGTCGGAATGCCTAAGTGAAACATTAAGCACCACAGAACACATACGTCGGCGATTTAATTACCATCTTTATCTTTAGCAGCGCTTCGTTGCAATCGTCGAGCAGGTATTTGGCTTTACGACTGTATATTCTGACTACACCCAACAAAAGTTGACCGCTCAGTCGTAGTGCCATAACTTCGATTTCTTGACCGAGAATGGATTCTGTAACGCGTTAAAAAAGGACTTGCGTGAAACAAAGAAACAGTACAAACCAACGGACTTCTCAATGTCTGTCTGGAGTGTCTGACTTTTGGAGAGCTTGCGTTCCATGTGCGCCGCCAACCATACTCGTCCTAGAGCACCCCGCCGTGACAAAATCGTCTCTGAATAGAACTAGAGTAGAAGTGAACCTGAGTTTCTTGAGTGCCGCATTTGAACATACGTACCATTTTGGCTTTGAAGAAACTGAGGTCAGACTCCAGACGTCTGAGCAACGCGTCTTACGTAATAGTCTCCTCCGTGACGCGCCGGAAAAACACCTTTCCCTCTCCGTCTCGATGTTTTTTTCAAGGAGGTCGGCGTGCACGTCCAGCATCGTCCGCCATCTCCAATATAGAACTTCGGCTACTCACGCGACCCGTCGCAAACCCCGCGATGTGCAACAAACACCAACCGACTACACCATGAAAATCTTGGCTGAGGCTAACCAAGGTCACTTCAAAAACGCGCTTCACTATGCCACCAAAATGAAGACCTCTGGCGTTGTGCCAAGTGTTACCATATACAACGCTCTCATGAGTCTGGCCGCTCGTGAGCAAAGTTGGCTCTTTGCTTGGGCCATGTTAGATGACATGTTGCACACTGGTGTTGAGCCGACGGCTACTACCTTTGCACATCTAATTCAGGTGTTGTGTTTGGACTCTTTCCATCTTTTGAGCCCCTTCTGAATTTTTTAATACATTCAGGCCCAGCGGCTAAGACCGTACGCAAATATGTGGTCTGCTCTCCAGCAAATGCACGAGCTCGGAGTCAAACTTAGTCCATCTATATACACTGCCATTATCGAAGCTTTTGTCGACCAAGGAAATATCGAGATGGCTTTGCACTACTTATTCAGTATGAGGAATCAAGATATACTTCCTGAACTATCTGCTGTCCATAGTGTCGTTGTGCTCGCTGCAAATTGTGGTTATTCACGCCTCGCTATAGAACTCGCCTCCTTCTATGAAAGATTATCTTCTCGTAGCTTGGATGATGCCGTTTGGATGACGTGTCTTGCTTCCTCGGCTCAAAATCATTATGTATGTTTATTTCAGTCGTTTGTCGATCCACCTCATTCATATGTTCTTCCAAGCTCGACGGCGTTCAGACCTGCTGGTCGCATGTCACCGAGAAATTGAATGTTGCCCCTCCCGAAGGAATCTGTTTATCTGTCCTTCATACTGCGGCCCGCCATGGCGAACCTGATCTGGTGACGGACGTTCTCCGAGTTCTCAAATTGACGGACGTACCCTGGGAGGAACATCATTTTGCAGCTCTCATCGAGGCATTTTGTCGGAAAGATCAATTGAAAGAAGCTCTGGTGACCCTACACATTATGCGGACGAATGGCATTGAACCTGGGGAAGGCACAGCTTCTAGCATTGTAGATGCCATAAAACGGGACGTTGATGCTCTCGATTCTGCTTGGGAAACCATCGATGAGATCCATTCTTCTAGTGGTGGACTTGGCACCGACGCACTCAACGTTGTCATCAAAGCTTCCACTTTACTAGGTGACTTGCAACGCGCTGTTGGGATATACAAAGCTTTTCCCGATTATGGGCTTATCCCTGATGTTGCGACATTTAATCTCCTATTGGACGGTTGTACGGCAGCCCAACACCGACAACTTGGCGATATCTTATTGGAAGATATGAAGCAAACCGGCCTCGTCCCTGACGATAGGACATACGAGAAAATGATTACACTCTGCCTAACTCAAGAATTCTACGAGGATGCTTTCTATTATCTCGAAGAAATGAAAGCAGCAAAATATGTCCCTCCCCGAACTATATATGAGGCTATATTGGGGAAGTGCAAGATGGCGGGAGATACCCGAGCTGACATAGTTGTGGACGAGATGAAGGAGTGTGGATATGACCTTGTTGAGGCTGACAAAGATTTAGCCAAAGACTTACGCCGTCGATCCCCTCGATAACTCCACATGCCAGGTTTTGTATTAAGCTTCCATCATCATCACGTTTGCAAGTTTGCGGATGACGCGATTTGTCGCGACTCAGTTAGGAACGCTGGGATGTCAACAGGAAAATCATTCCGCATCCCTCCAGTTCTCAAGTCATTATTTCTATAACGTGTTCGTCGTGCTATGTCTACTAATATCTTCTTTCATGCTGGCAAGTCTATTTGAAAACGTCTGTTGTAATTTATTCACCCCAAAACAGGGGCCGTCACAAATTCAGAACGGAGTGACTCGTTAAATCAAAAAGGATTAACAATCTGGTTAACTGGCCTCAGTGCGAGTGGAAAAGTCAGTAGAAAAGGCATCAAACCGCTCCTTAGCCTTGACTTCTGCTTGATAGTCAACGATCGCCTGTGCGCTGGAACAACACCTCCTCCACTTGAAGAAGTATGCATATCGCCTTGATGGTGATAATGTACGCTTTGGGCTAAACAAAGACCTCGGGTTTGATGAGAAATCGCGGAACGAAAACATTAGGCGGATCGGAGAGGTACAGGCATTCTCTTGCAGCCGCTGAGCAATACGCTAATTCATACCTAGGTATCGCGACTTTTCGCAGATTCGGGATGTATTGCGATTACAGCCTTCATATCCCCCTACAAAGCAGATCGACAGCTGGCTAGGGAATTGCATGAAAAATATTTGTTACCATTTATCGAGGTATTTGTTGACGCGCCGTTAGAGGTGGTGGAAGCAAGAGACCCTAAAGGATTATATAAAAAGGCAAGAGCTGGAGAAATCAAAGGTTCGCCCATCATCCTCTCCAGGTATTCTTGACGCTCAACCCTTCCAGATTTTACTGGCATTTCGGCCCCATATGAACAACCTGAAAAACCGGAAATTCATATCAAGACGAACGAAGTCGATGTTGCCGGTGCCATCAAAGTAATTGTAAATAATCTTATCTCGAAGGGGTACATTTTGTAGGCGTAATAGAGTGTGAATTTCTTACAGCATAGAAAAATAAACAAGTGTAAACAAATACGAACATTGTCGAAGAGTGCGCCCAACAACGTCCACAGCAACCTCAACGATATTGAAAGGTGAGACCCTGTTATGTTAAATGATCTTCGGAACCTTGTTCTCTGTGGTGGATATCGAAGCTGCTTGAAGATAGTAGTTTTGGGCTGGATGGGTTCATCTCTATGTTGATGCTGGATGCTGATGGAGTGCTCAAAACTTGTAGGAAAGTCAAAGATGTCCCTTGTTGTTCCCGAACCACACCAACAATTTCAGGTAAGTCACCATTGCTTTTTTCCCCCCCTCATCCAAATTTATCTTTGCAGCACATTCTTCGTCTTCTCAACACCAACGTAGATGGAAAGCGCAAAGTCATGTACGCCCTGACTGAAATCAAAGGTGTTGGTCGTCGGTATTCCAATCTCGTCTGCAAGAAGGCAGATGTTGACCTCAACAAGCGGTATGCATTTGTGATACATACCCTCCAGACACTGCAAATAACTTCTGCTCTGCTAGTGCTGGAGAACTGAACTCTGACGAGCTTGAACGCATAGTCACCATCATTCAAAATCCCACTCAATTCAAGATTCCAACATGGTTCTTGAACAGACAAAAAGACATCGTTGATGGAAAAAACTATCAAATTCTTTCTAATAACGTCGATTCGAAACTACGTGAAGATCTGGAGCGGTTGAAGAAGATTCGTGCCCACCGCGGTCTTCGACACTTTTGGGGATTGAGAGTACGAGGACAGCACACAAAGACGACTGGTACGTAATGGGTTATCAATTACCAACAAAACCGAATACTAAACTAATTCAGGTCGCCGCGGAAAGACTGTCGGTGTGTCAAAGAAGCGTGGTTAGAGTACTCAGTGGATTTTTTCGTATCTCTGCTAGTTGAATGATATCACGTGCATGAAAATCTAGTACATTTGAGGGATTTTCATCTGACGGTGTTGGTTCTGAACATGCTACCATGACTACTCCTGCAAAATCGCGTCCATCAGCTATCCCAACGCCGGGACGCATCAGTGGCATTCCAACACAGGGAACAAGATCCCGTTCGAGTTCTATCGTTTACCAAACAAAACTGACACGTTCTGATAATGATGATATTTCGCGTGCATTAGCGGAAGCCATCAAGGCAAATGACCCTTCTCAGCACCGTCCCATTCCATTGTCTGCAAGTTCTTCAAGTTCATCTCTGTCTCCTCAAGCGATTTCCCATTCTTTGTCGTCAGGTCGACGATCAGTTGCTAGTAGACCTACTTCCTCAGCTTCAACTTCTTCTGCCAGAGTGCAAGAGCTATCCAAGACGCCAGTTTCAGCACGTCCAACCAGTCGTCCAACCAGTCGGCAATCTGACGTGTCCAACAGGCTCTCCAGAACTTTCGAGGTTGGCGATAATGTAAGAATTGAATCACTAGGCTTTGAAGGTATTTTGAGGTATGTAGGCGATATTGAAGGCAAGGCTGGTCTATGGGCAGGAGTAGAATTGAGTGGAGGTTTTACGGGAAAGGGAAAGAATGACGGTTCGGTCGCGGGGTACGACCGATGCTGCACGCCATGTTCTTTTCGTCTGATTCTGAATTTATTATTACTTTCTAGGAAGCAATATTTTTTATGCCCTGAAAAATGTGGCGTGTTCGTCGCAACTACAAAACTTTCTCCACCCACTGTTGGTTCAAGTGCTGTCCAAACGCAACGCCCCCCATCAGTGGCCTCCTCTAGAGGTGGCAGGACGACACCTGCAATGACTGGTAGAATGACGCCATCTTACTCAATCCCGAGAACACCTTCGGCTTCCTTCTCAAATGGTCGCGTAACTCCCTCATCAACAGCTGGGAGATCAACTCCTAGTATCACTAAACGAATCTACAAGACGCCCACTGCAAAACCACCGAATGGCGCTTCCCTTACGGATAAGATTACAGCTGGCTCTCGTGCAGCGAAGTACATGAATATGACTGCTCAGCAACTAAACTCTCGCGAATTGGGCAATGGAGCCGAAAGTCCGACTCGAAAGAGTAACGGAGCCTTTATTCCAGGGGTTCCAAGTCCTACGATTTCTCGCACTCTTTCATCACCATCCAGACCACCTGGCTCTCCCTTTTCTACACCAAGAGCAGGAAGTGGTAGATTCACCGGTATTGTAGGGCCTACGACATCTCCCTCCCTTCCGTCCAGTCTTAGTCGCACCTCTGTTAACACTCCTCGTCCACGAGTACTGAGTTCTGTTGCGATGCCTCCTCCCCCTTCCCCCAAACTCTCTCAACAACTAATTATAGATTCAACAACAGTTGATGATGCAACCTTGAATGCGGAAGCCCGAAGTCGGCCTCCTGTTCGTTTACATTCCCGCCCCAGCTCATCCATATCTTTTCGATCGAACGGGACGGAGGAAGTTGGACTTGTGGAACAACTACAGTCTCGCTTAGACGCGTTGGAGTATGAAAATGAGCGACTTCGAACAGCCTCTGAACCGGAGCCTGCAACAGACCCTGATCAATTGAAGCAAATGCAATTAGAGAAGCTGAAAGCCCTTGATAGAGCATCTGAGCTGGAAGCAAAACTTGCTGAAGTCGAACAGGATTTCAACTCTCGTGGTGTTCTGCTGCAGACCCTTGAGACGCAGACCTCGGAACTTACAACACGATTGAATGAAGCCGAAACTGAAGCTCAAAACTCCACAGCTACTTACAAACAAGATGCGGAAACCTATCACTCTACTTTAAAATCGCTTCAAGATCAATTGCAAGAATTGGAAGGTCTCAATACCCAGAAGGATGACACTATACAAGGATATACTTCGGACATTACGACATTGAAAGACGACTTGGAAAGAGCTCGCGTTGAACTGGAAGAGGAGAAAAAAGAACTTGGCTTTCAGATCGATGAACTTCGAATCGCTGGACAGGTAAGCCATGTGTAAGGTGGTGGTGCCCATGTTATGAACTACTTTGACCCTAGGAAACAATCGCCCTTTACGAAGAACGCTTATCTGATGCAAAAAGCGAAAGATATGAACTTGTGCATCGCATTACGACTCTCGAGTCTCTTCGAGCAGCGGCCGATGATACTGATATTCAAGAATGTGTCAGTCAGGGAATACCGACATCTGCAGCTCAAATCGATAACGAATCTCTTCGCGAGCAAGTTCAGCATCTGCAGAAGAAGTCGGCCAAACTAGAGGAGCAACTAGAGGAAGCAAGGGCTGCTTTGGAACGTGATGTATCCACCTATCAGGAAAGGATTGGACGGATTCGAATGGAAGAGGAACTTAGGAAGAGGGATCTTCTTTCCAAGTCGAAAGAGGTCGAGCAATTGCTTCAATCTGAGGCACGGGCCAGAGGCAGAGTTGAAGAAATTGAAGAAGCACTTCGGGAAAGCACAGTTGCCCTTGAAAATGCCCGCGGAGAGGTGGAATGCTTCAGAGCGGAGTTGGCGGTGAGTCTAATTATGTTTGAGCGGTTAAATTCATGCCCATAACATCATCAAGAATCTCGACGTCCTAATCGATGACACTACTGAGGGTGATATTTCCTCGCGACTAGCTAGTTTCGTAAAGCGGGCGACATCTGAAAGAACAAGGCACCAGCATGAGATCAACCGTCTAGAAGAAACCCTTGCCGAGTTGCGTAGTGAAAAGCGTCAAGAAAGTGCTGATACCCTAAAAGCTGAGAACAAACAGGTAACCTTTTTTCTATGTCTTCGTTAGAAGTACCTGACCCATTTTTTAGTTGAAGGATCAAATCGTTAATCTCCAGAGCAGAGTAACAGACCTGACGCAGACTTTGGAAGTTCAAACGAGTGAGATGGATAGCCCGCGAAAGAAAGGCAACCGCGAAGTATCCTTGTCAAATGGAATGTTAGACTCCAAGGCTCTTCCTCCAAAATCTGATTCGTTCGCAAACCGCGAGGAAATTGCCGGGCTCAAGTGAGTTATCGAAGATTCTTGGTGATTTTGTCAAGCTGACGAATCCAAGACACATTGTGCAAGAACTACAGAAGGAAAATCTGGCTGCAACTCAGCGAATCAAGCTTCTGGAGTCTGAGAATCAGTTGCTTTCTTCCGAGGCTGCGCAACTTCGTGAGGTAAAGATTTTTGATGAATTTTTCATTTTACTTTTTGAACAACTGATTTCGGACACAGGAAGTGAACATTTTGGAAGACAATATGAATAACACTTTACTTGAAAGCGATGGGTTGACAGAAAGCTCGTCCTCATCCAACGTGAACGACATTGATGGACTGCGACGCCGAATGAAAGAACAACAAGTTCGTTTCGAGGTAAATGTTCTTTCTGGTGTTTGACACACTCCTCTGTATACACTGCAACCTTTCTTTTCAGAGTGAGCTTGACCAAATTCGGAAGAAATTGAACGAAAATGAAATAAAGAATGCTCGTGTGGTGCACGATGTGCGTTGTTAGCCCGTTACATTTCCCCCGCATCTTTGACATAGTAAACAGTTGAACAAGGAGATCAGCGAATTGGAAGCACTTGTGGAATCCAAGGTACGTTCTTTCATGTTTCAAGGTTCTGTTCATTTTTTGATGACGACTGTAATCAGATTTATCGAGAAGTAAGTCTCACACAGCTACTACAAAGATGGCAAAGTAACGAAAATTTCCAGGACGAGTTGGAACAAGAGATGGAGAGATTGAAAGAAAAATTGTCGCGGCATAAGAAGTCGACAAAAACTACGACCGACAGTCGCAGCCGTCTAAGTGATTCATCGACAAGCTCAGTAAATTCGGACCGACCTAACAAGGCGACAGACGTGTGCGAGATCTGCGAACGACCTGGGCACGACATATTCAACTGCAATCTATTGAAAGAGGAAGTACGAGTGCCATCGACGGGAAGAGATACGAAAAAGTTATTTTGTCAGGATTGTGACAGCACCGGACACGCAACAGCAGACTGCCCCCACTCTTTGGATGTTTTCTAATAATTATAATATAATTACCTATTTAGGCACATGATGTCACAGAAATGACATCACACCTCTATGATTTTCCTTAAAGCTTGTGCGCCAGTGTTGGATCGTCATTAACTCACGATGTCTTACGCATCCGTCGCTGCTTCCAATGCCCCTCCTCAGTCCCAGCAACCTCAACCTAATCCAGCGCTTCTTACTACAACTCCCCCAACTCACGCCGCTGTTGCTGATGATGCTGCCAAAGTCAATATAGTTGGTCCAGATTTCAAGGACCACCCACGTACATATACTTCTGAGGCAAAAAAGATCATTTATAACGATACTGGCTCTCCTCCGAGTCCTATACCAAAGAAAGAGCCTGAGAACCAGTGTGATAATGTTTGGGAAACGACCAAGTGCTTAAGGCTCCAACCGTTTAGTTTCCGTTTACCCCTCGAAAGGGAAATAAACGGATACGGTTGTCTAAACCGTTTAACTAACTATATACG